>NPIE01001274.1_pt2 | contig 52725 bp, 48 predicted proteins | sample 8637661 | NCBI WGS metagenome assembly NPIE01 (sample SAMN07420842, study PRJNA396082) | bioreactor metagenome | isolation source: sample BA12 brine-fed electro-methanogenic bioreactor BA | place: Japan: Kochi | collected 2016-12-09 | reverse complement strand
GTTCAAATCCGCTCGCCCCGACAAGAAGACACTCCTGAAAGGGAGTGTTTTTGGTTTAGTGCTGAAGCGGAGCGGAACCCCGAAAAAAAGGAGGGGGCGAATGGTGCTGCGCGAAGATTAGCGGTTACCTGCCGCTTATGCTTCAGGTCAGTCAATTCCGCTCACCCCGACAATTTTTATCAAAAAAGAGGTCTTATTACGATGCTCTACTACATCAGTGAGCCTTTTTTGTATCCGTAGGATTTTTTTAATTTCTCATATCAATAATGGTTTATTTCTGTTTCCTAACGAATTTTCCGCAATTAAACGATTAGGATCGAGAAATGAATATTTATCTTGCGTTTTTTCCTGTTGTAGATGATGACCTTACCCCATAATTTGTGACAATCTTCCTTAGTCCCGGCATCTGAAATTGGGTAGGCTGAATTAAGGTAGAAGTACACTCAATAAATCGCTCAACCCCAAGGAGCAAAAAATGAAGAAGAGTATGTTTATTATCGGTCTCACGCTTATGGTCATCACGACAGGCTGTAATACGATGTCGGGAGAGCTTGACCCTGCTGCTGACTCCGAATGGCCATGGGAAACAGTCACCCCGGAGAGCCAGGGCATGCGTTCGGATGACCTGACGCGAATGGTCGAATACATCGAAGAGAATAATCTGTCAATTGACAGCATCATCATCTATAAAGACGGGACAATTCCGTTCGAGATGTACTTCGACCCTTACAACAAGAACTTTACACACAACTTGAAATCCACAAGCAAAGGCGTGATCTCTGCACTGGTTGGCATCGCTTTGCGAGAGGGATACATTGAGAGCCTTGACGAGAGTGTTCTCTCTTACTTCCCCGAGTACAAACCGAGCGATCCCATGTTATCAGAGATAACCATACGAGATCTGCTCACCATGTCGTCTGGATTGAAGTGGAATGAAAACGGTCTCAACAGCATGTACACGTTCTTTGTCAGCAAACGCATTGTTCCGAGAGTTCTGAAGCTCCCCATGGTGTCTGAGCCTGGATCAACGTTCAATTACAACACCGGGTTGACGCATCTCTTGTCGGCGATCATCTCGAGGGCATCGGGAATGAGCACACTGGCGTTCGCTGAGGAGTATCTGTTCAGACCGCTCGATATCCACAACGTTCAATGGGAGCAGGATAGAAACGGGGTTTATATCGGCGGATCAGAACTGTTCTTGACACCCCGGGCAATGATGAAGTTCGGCGTGATGTACCTGCAGAATGGAATGTATGCGGGTCAGCAAGTTGTTCCTGCAGAATGGGTACGAGAATCAACCACAACGCAGATTAAAGGATCGTTCCACGGTGCACAAATCCGATATGGTTACCTGTGGTGGCTCGATATCGGGAACCCGCTTTTCACTTATCTCGATGATGCGGACGCATTCCTCGCGATGGGAGTCCATGGGCAGAGAATTTTCATTGATCCGGAACTGGACATGGTCGTTGTGATCACTGCAGATCAGGAAGATGAGTCCCAGTGTGATATCCTGATTCGGGACTTCATTCTGCCGGCTCAGTAGGGTGCCCGGTTCGGGTTTGGTGCTGAAGCGTAGCGGAACCCCCGAAATAAAAAGAATGGGGCAAAAGGTGCTGCGTGAAGATTAGCGGTTACCTGCCGCTTATGCTTCAGGTCGGTCAATTCCACTCGCCCTGGCGTGAAACAGAACCCCTTGTGGTCTATGAGGGTTGACAGGAGAACACCTCTGGAAACAGGGGTGTTTATGGTTTCTGAATAAATAATTTTGTTATTAGGCATTAGTTAGTTTGATAAGCCAAAATGAACACTTATTGTGCTGAGAAATGGGGGTTATAATTGCATGAGATAAGGAGGATTTGTGACAAGAGACGAAAGAAGTAAGTTTGACCTATTACTTGAAGCTATTAAATATTACGCAGAGGAAATCAGGTCATTAGACACGAAAGCTGAGGTGCTTGTAATTTTTTATACTACCATTTTTGCTGTTTTGGTAAATAAAATATTTAACCTAACCACACAAATATATCTATCTTCACAAGAACTTAAGATAGCAGCCTTTACAATTGGGTTAATTGTTGGAACTGTATCAGGCTTTGCACTTGTTTCTTAATTCTACTTAATCAAAGTACTTATTCCTGGAACCGAAAGAGAAGACACTGAAAAGAGTAAAGAAGAAAGAGTCAGGAAATACTATTTCCTGATGGATAATAGGAAAATAGATTTTAACCCAAATGTTGGTAAATTTGAAGATGACGGTGATTTTAAGGTTGAAAATTTAGTATCCGACCTGGAGTTTGAATTAAATAAATTGTCAGAAATATTCAAAAAAAGGAGAAGAAAATTAAAGCCGGCTATTATAACATTTTTACGGGAATAGTTATCTTAACAATGGTTTATAACGGGGTATTTTTTATAAGCTTTACTGCTGCTCAATAATAACATTAGATGAAAGGAATAATAGAGAAAGAAAATCATATAATTTACTTATTCCAGTAGTAATTTAGAGGTGGTGGGGTGGTGCCGAAGAAGTGGACTCGAGCTTAGAGACAAAAGAGCTATACTTAGCATGACAGGTGTCCAATATGGTAAGAGAACCAAGAAGGCAGCACACAGAAGAATTTAAACGCGAAGCTGTTGAATTAATCAAGAGATTCGGGAAGAGCAAGGCTCAAATCTCACGTGAACTTGGGGCAAGTGACCAAAACATATCACAGTAATGGCATAATTTGGGTCAAGAGATGGAGGAGAAGATATTAGAAATCGCAAAATCAAACCACTAAACAACTTGGGAGGAGATCGTGAAAAAATTTTATTTCTTGAGTTTTGTTTTCTTTTTATTGGTAAGCTGTTCGCCTTCAGATGCCCAGATCCAGAAGGCAATTCAACAAACCCAAGAAGCGGAACCTGCCGTAACCGATATTGAAAATATAGCAACACCTACTCTTTCGCCATCACCGGAAGCGACGAATACCTCGACTATAACAAAGACAACAAGACCAACCAACACCCCCAGACCAACAAACACACCCAGACCAACAAACACACCAACGCCAATACCAGAGCCTATTATCCTTGAAGGAAGCGGCGATGATGTTGTCGAAATCGATAAATGGGATGGGCCTGCAATTGTTGATATCACAAGAGAGGGTGGTGGTCATTTTGCAGTCAAATCATATGATCAAGATGGTGAATATTTAGACCTGCTTGTCAATACAATTGGACCTTATGAAGGCAAGGTCACTATGGATCTATTGGGAATGTTTTCTAGTGGAACTACATCAATGTTGGAAATATCAGCAAACGGAGCCTGGACAATTTCAATTTATCCAATGGATAGGCAATATGTAAATCAGGTTAATGCACCGGGAACTTATGAAAATAATACGGATGATGTTTTAGTCGTTGATGGGTCAAGCAGTACAGCAACCTTTACAGGATCTGATGGCCATTTCGGCGTATGGGGTATATCTGATCAAGGGTCAGATCTTTTAGTTAATGAAATTGCTCCTTACGAAGGAAAAGTTAAAATACCAAATGGGCTATTTCTGCTCATTGTCATCGCCAGCGATGTATGGACCGTTGAATTTCATTAATACTAAGAGGAATTGGAGCGATCTACAATGAAAAAAAATGTAATATTATCCTTGATTATTTTGTTATTGGCAGCCTGTTCACCTTCTGAAGCTGAAATACAGGCGGCCATCAATCAAACTAAAACTGCTCGACCGACACTGACACCAACTGTGACAAATACTCCAGAACCCACAGTGACACCAACACCTGAGCCAACAGAAACAACTGATTTTCTTTATTTTATAAACCTTGATTATTCACAAGCTAACGACATGTTTATAGAAACGGGAATCTTCTGTAATGAACGTGTAATTGACGATGATGGATCGTATGAGCAGGAATGCTTTGGATCAATGGATGACGGATTAATTCGGGGTATGATTTCTGGGCATTCCGAGGATACTGTGTCGATGCTTTTCTTTATGGTTGTTCCTTTTATAGACAGTGATATTACTGATTTTTGCAAAAAAACTTTTCCAGAATTTGTTGATTTTGGAGATTCCGCAAATGAAATGCAATCCTGGGTTTTAGATAATATTGGGAAAGCCATTAAAAATGAAGAGTTTGAAATGGACAAATCATTTGGAGATACTCGGTTGATACTCTCCAATCCTAGCGGTGTGATTACATTAATGGTAATTTCTTCCCATTAATCTCCATCCTCACGGCTGAAAATCCCGACGGACTCACGAATATTGTCATCATCTACCCGTGAGGCTGTCGGTAAGGGTTTTTCGGTGGCACGGTTCGGGTCTGTTAGGTCAGCAGTTTCCTGTCGCTAACGCTTGAGGACAGGCAAATCCGCTCGCCCTGCCTTAAAACAGAACCCCCCCCTTGTGGTCTATGGGGGTTGACAGGAGAACACCTCTGGAAACAGAGGTGTTTTGTTTATTCAAGTTCGTTATATTGATAAGACATCCTTCGTAGATTGTATTACGCGTTTGCCGACAGTTCCTGTACTTTAATCACCTTTAGCTGGGTGATTTCCTGCCAAGTCTGATTCAGGATAGGCTTTAGAGACCCATAAACATCCCTGAAATCACGAAGGTGGCCGACCAGACGGCATGATGATGAATAAAATGATGCAAAAATTCCCCAGTCCTTGATGTACTTGAAATTAATCCGGAACTGTAAGCGTTGAATATTCGCGTTTAGGCGGTGAAATCATCTTTGACATTTCGCCCATATTTATGCTACATTGGTAGGTAGAACGTTCTCTTTGTGACACTTTCTCATTTTTATACACATTCATCGGCGGAGGAAGATCCAACGGGCTGAGCAACCGGTTCAATCCGGGTGTTTTGGCAATCTCTCATTGATTTCCTTGCGGAGATCGGGAGGATTTTTCTATGAAACATAAGACGGTTTATTTGGTTGGCGCGATTGTCCTGTTTGTTTTTGGTTTCTTGTTCCTGATTGCACCGGTCTTCGGCTTGCGGTTGTATGGCTATGACATCAGTGCGGCCGATCTGGCACCGACAATTGCCCGGTATTGGGGTTCCGCGTTTATCGGCGTGGCTTTCATGCTGTGGTTGGGGCGCTGGGCGCAGGCTGATTCGATCGGTGTGCACGCTATCAATTATGGCGGCTTTGCCCTGTCCCTGTCTGGCCTGGTTGTCGCTGTGCTGGATGTGATCGGCGGCGGACCCAACGCATTGATCTGGTTGACGGTGGCTTTATATGCGGTCTTCGCCGTCCTGTTTGGATGGCTGGCATTTAAAAAGCAGTAACCCGTTGTTGCAGGACTAATGCAGCCAACCCTGAGACTCGCAGGGCTGATTTTTCGCGCCTGAGCGAACTTTATGATGGAGAGGAACACGATGGCACAGGAAGACTATCAAATCGAGCAGCTTGATTCACCTGCGTGGGACGTGATCGGCCAGGCGATCAACGACTACAACCAGCAGCAAGCCGGGGATGACCATGCCAGGCGGTTGTGCTACGTGGTTAAATCCGCGGCGGGTGAGGTCGTGGGGGGCGTGATCGGGATCACCTACTGGGATTGGCTGTCGGTAGACCTGATGTGGGTGCGCGCAGATCTGCGGGGCAGGGGCTATGGTCAGCGCCTGCTGGCGCTGATTGAGGACGCAGGGCGCCGGCAGGGGGCCAAGCAAGCCTTTCTGGACACCTTCAGCTTTCAGGCACCCGGGTTTTATGAAAAACAGGGCTACCGTGTGTTTGGCGCGCTGGAAGGCTTCCCTGCGGGGCATACACGCTTTTATATGACCAAGGCGCTGTAAAACGCCCGGGTTAACGCAACCATTTATTCGGTTCCGTCACCAGACCTTAGAGGCGATTACACAGATTGCGCCAGAAGCTCCTGGCCCTTGGTCACCTTTGCCAGGGGGTTAGCCTGAAGGAAGCGCCGGGCGCTCTGCGGGTTGGTGACCTCCAGCGTGAGGGTGTAGGTGATCGGGCCGACCATGGCTGCGCCGCCGCTGGTTTTAACACCCGTGATGACCACCCCATAATGCCCACTGGTTTTGGAATAGTCCTTCAACTTGGGGTTGATCTTAGCGATGATGGCTTTGATTCCTAAACCGAGGGTAAAAAATAAGCTGATCAAAAAGAAAGGCAGACCGAACAGAAGGAGTAGAAACTCGCCTCCCTCCAAACCTTCCTTGAGATAGAGCAGCCCCGTTAATGCCAGCCCGCCGCCAATGCCTGAGATCAGGGCGATTATATCAATCACCTTAAAGGCTTTAAATGGGGCCACATGTTCAGGACAGTAGGGCAGTTTGATGGTGTATTTGCCCATCAATTTATTGCCTTTACTGTCAACAATATCCCCCAGCATGGGTGAGCCGAATTTTCGGCCGCGGCCCCAATATTTGATCTGGTATTGGCCTTTTTGAGTATAGTGATGTTCAGACCGGGTGTCTACCTGGGCGCCGCAGTAAAAGCAGGGCGGCGGTGCGGTAAACATTTCATCCATGGTGAATCCCCCAAATAACGCGCCGGCCAGCGGCACCTGAATTGTGATCCTTTTGCTCATGGTCTCCTCCGGGAGTGAGTTGTGTTTGGAACCGTGGGGGGCAATGTGTTTGGGCGGTGACTTCCAAAGCGGGTGGGTTAAAAATAATTATATATTAATATTTGTCAAGAATGGTTTGAATTTTTTGCAGGTGTGGGGAAAACCAACCTCTGCAGCGTTTGCCGTTTGGTGGTGTCGATCGGGTAGAATCAGATTAACTTGAGGGGGGATACTGTCCATATAAGTAGAAAGGAAAAGATGGCAGGGGATAAACTTGAGACCTATAAACGCAAACGTGATTTCAATAAGACCAGCGAGCCGGGCGAAGAATCGGTTGAATTTGACTGGGCGGGGGAGGGGCCGATCTTTGTGATCCAGAAGCACGATGCCACTAACCTGCATTACGACTTCCGGATCGAGGCGGGGGGCGTGCTCCTGTCGTGGGCAGTGCCGAAAGGACCTTCCACCGATCCGAGTGTCAAACGGCTGGCAGTGCCCACCGAGGATCATCCTCTGGGCTATGCCGATTTTGAAGGCGTGATCCCTGAAGATGAGTATGGCGGCGGAACGGTGATGGTTTGGGATCGGGGAACTTACCGCAACCTGAAGAAGGCAGATGAGGACTCTGGTGATGCGCCGACGATTGAAGAACAATATGAGGACGGGCATATCACCATCTGGCTGGAGGGTGAAAAGCTGAAGGGTGGTTACGCGCTGATCCGCACAGGCGGCGGTGACAAGCCGCGCTGGCTGCTGATCAAGATGGATGATGAGGAGGCGGATGCCCGTCGCAACCCAACCTCTACCGAGCCAGATTCGGTCAAAACCGGGCGGAGCCTGGAGGCGATCCGTGAGGACGTCGAAAAGGGCGAGGGCTAAGCTTATCGATTTAGCGGTGAATAACTTCGTATAGCCATTTGATAAACTTGTGAGATAAGGATTATGCAGTAATTTGCGTTGACAGGCATAAAACGAAATGCGGTGCCACTGGCACCGCATTTTCTATTTAATTTATGATTTCAGTTATTCGATGACTTCTACGTTCTGGGCCTGGGGGCCTTTATCGCCTTCGACGACTTCAAACTCTACCCGTTGACCTTCGCGAAGGGTGCGGAACCCATCAGCTTTGATCGCAGAGAAGTGAACGAATACATCTTTCTCTTCGTTATCGCGAGCGATGAAGCCATAGCCTTTTTCGCCATTGAACCACTTGACGACGCCAAGTTCTCGTTCTGCCATGCTTGGAAAACCTCCTTTATACAAAATTCCTACTTTAACTGCTAACGTACGTTCCAAACAAGATCAAAACGAGCATTACCTTATCGAACTTCCGTTAACCTACTTCACTAATATACTACGGTATTGAAAAGCCGTCAATATATTTTAATTGTTCAATATATATCAAAACCTATCATGATTTGCAGATGGGGATCTTATCGTTATTCTTTGGGATGGGATTGATCTGTCGATTGGGCGGTTTTTGCAGCTCGGCGTTGTTTGCGGCCTTCCAGGGCTTCAACGATGCCGGCCAGCAACAGCATGACCGCGCCACCTTCATCCAGGTTGCCGACGATGGGCAGGTTGTCCGGGATGAGTTCAAGTATCCCCAGGGTGGGGTTAAGCAGGTAAACGCCGCCGATCACCCCCAGTAAATACACCACCCAACGCGGCCAGCCGTGCTGAGAGAGGGGTTCGCTGAGCAGCCTGACGATGCCTGATTTCGGCTCAGTCGGGTGGTTTTTCTGCGGGGATGTCACCTGATCTTGAGGCACAAGTTTGTTATCACTCATTCTTATCCTCCATAAGGATGTTGGTTATTTCTATCTGCTTAATCATAACACCAACAGGGTTTATGCCCAAAAGGTGGGCAGATGGCGGCGGTAGGTGGTCAGGTAGTCGTCAAGCACCAGGCAGGCAATGTCCATATCGCGGATGACGGGATCGAGCAGCAGGGCTTGCAATGCAAGCTGGCGGTCGCCTGCAACAACAGCGTCCACGGTCAGGTGGCTGATGGTGATCTCCCGGCGCAGCAGTTCTGCGATGCCATCGGGCATTACGCCTACATAGACGCCTGATGCACCGTCAGCGTTCAACACCCCGGGCAGCTCGATGATGGCACCCTGCGGCAGGTTGGGGATCTGCCTGGCGTTGGGGATGTTGACCGCTTCCCACACAAAATCGCTGTCGAGCTGGATGTTTTCGATCACTTCCAGCGCGCCTTCGCTAAAGATGGGGATGAAGTCTGCGGGGTTTTGCTTGGTTTGGGTGGCTTTTTCCAGTTCGACCCACTTGTCGTCGCGCTCCCGGCTGTGATCGTGCCACTCATAGAGTTCAAGGTCATACTTTTCCCAGGGCTGTGTTTGGGCATCGCTCACCCAGGGCAGGTATTCGCACAGGTGCTCGTCGCCCGGGATGGGAAACAGCCCGAAGGCGTCAAATACGCGACGGGTGAGGGGTTCAAATGCGTCCGGGAGTGCCTCCCAGCGTTTGCGAAACAGGGGGTAGAGATCTTCACCTGTCTGGCGGTCCCTGATGGCGAGCATCCAGGTGAAGTGATTGACGCCTGCTGCAGTGATTTTGATCTTCTCCAGAGCCTGTAAGGCGGTGGCAGCCATCCCAGAGGAATATTTTGGGCTGGCGTGGGTGCTGGTGAAGTTGGGGGGCACGTCAATGCCCAGATCGGCGGCTAAGGCTTTACCCGCCATGGCATAACCTGCGCCAAGCTGGTGGCACAGCCCGATGACTTTGATCTTGCTGTGCCGGTGGACTGCAGCACAGATGCGCTGCATGGGGTTGGTGAAGTTGATGAACCAGGCATCGGGACACAGGGCTTCCATATCCCAGGCGATTTCGAGCACCGGCATGATATTCCGGGCAGCGTGGGCAAAACCGCCGGGTCCGCTGTTTTCAGCGTAGGGCTGCCTGACGCCATACTTGAGTGGGATAGTATAGTCCGACTCCCATAGACCTTCGCGGGGGCCGACCTCGATGGCGTTGATCACGAATTTGGCATCCTGCAGGGCGTCATGATGGTGACGTGAGGCGCTGAGATGCATCTGGCTGCCCCAGGCATCGTTCAGCCAAGAGACGAGGTTGAACATGATCTCGAGATGTTCATCGTTGCGATCCACCAGCACAAGTTCACTGCCTTTGAGGACGGGACTGCGCAAGAGCGAGACCAGTGTGGAGAGCCCAAAGGAATAACTGCCTGCGCCGACACATACAATTTTGGTAGGATGGGACATTGGATCCTCCTGATCAGACAGATGAAGCTGAAAGGTAAGCATCAATCGCTTTGGCTGCCTGGCGTCCTGCGCCCATGGCACGGATGACGGTTGCCCCGCCGGTGACGATGTCGCCGCCAGCATACACACCGGGCTTGCTCGTCGCCAGGGTGTCTTCATCCACGATGATATTCCCCCAACAGTTGAATGCCAGGTCTTGCGTGGTGCGCTGCAGGATGGGGTTGGAGCCGTTGCCGATGGCGACCACCACCACATCCACCGGCACAGAATATTCAGAGCCTTCAATGGGGATGGGGCGGCGCCTTCCGGATTGGTCTGGTGCACCCAGTTCCATGCGGATCAGGCGCATTCCTTTAAGCCATCCCTGGTCATCGCCAATGAAGGCCACAGGATTATTGAGAAAATGAAATTCGATGCCTTCTTCTTGGGCGTGTTTGATCTCTTCGACGCGGGCGGGCATTTCTTGCTCGGTGCGCCGGTAGAAGATGCTGGCTTTTTTCGCACCCAGGCGCAGGGCAACCCGCACGGAATCGAGGGCGGTGTTGCCGCCGCCGATTACAGCGACATGTTTGTTTTTGCAGTTGATGATAGGCGTATCGTATTCGGGGAATTTGTAGGCTTTCATCAGGTTGACCCGTGTCAGGAATTCATTGGCAGAGTAGACGCCAACCAGGTTTTCACCGGGGATATTCATAAAATAGGGCAAACCGGCACCAACGCCGATAAAAATGGCATCAAAGCCCTCTGTGGTCAGCAGTTCATCAATGGTGTAGGTCACGCCAATCACTGTGTTGGGCTGGAATTTGACGCCCTGGGCTGCCAGCGACTGCACTTCGCCATGCACAATGTCTTTCGGCAAGCGAAATTCGGGGATGCCGTAGATCAGCACACCGCCGTAATCATGAAAGGCTTCGAAGATGGTCACATCGTGCCCCAACCGGACCAGATCGCCCGCGCAAGCCAGACCTGAAGGCCCTGAGCCGATCACAGCCACCTTTTTGCCGGTTTTTGGGGGCTTTGCAGGGGTGATAGGCATCAATTGGGGGTGCAAACGCTCATAATCCGTGACAAAACGGGCTAAATCGCCAATAGCGACGGGTTCACCGCGCCGTGAGAGGATGCAGGCACCTTCGCACTGTTCGGATTGGGGGCAGACCCGGCTGCAGACTTCCGCCAGGACGTTGTCCTGTTTGATCAGCCGGGAGGCCTGGATGTATTTGCCCTCCAGGATTAACTGGATGAATTCGGGGATGCGCACGCCAACCGGGCAGCCATCGACGCACACCGGGTTTTTGCAGTCCAGGCAGCGCTGCGCCTCACGCAGTGCCAGTGCCTCTGTGAATCCAAGGCTGACTTCGCTGAAGTCGGTGATTCTTTCTGCGGGATCGCGCTCTGGCATAGGCTGGCGCAAGGCTGGTTTTTGTTCTTGCTGGTTGTTACGTTCGATGCGTTGGGCGGCTTTCTCGAGGGAACATTCCTCTTCGTGATGATAGGCCTGGTTGCGGTTGATGAGCGTTTCGAAGTCTACCAGGTGGGCGTCAAACTCGGGCCCGTCCACGCAGGTGAATTTGACGGCATCACCAATATTGACCCGGCAGCCGCCGCACATCCCGGTACCGTCCACCATGATCGAGTTGAGGCTGACCACGGTTTTGATCTGGTGGGGGCGGGTCATCTCCGCCACGGTTTGCATCATGGCTAAGGGGCCAACGGCCAGGACGTAATCAATGGGTGTGTTTGCGTCGAGCATGCGCTGGAGATGCTCGGTCACGAACCCTTCCGAACAATAGGAGCCATCATCCGTGCAGACGTAAACCTCATCCGCAAATTGACGCAACTCTTTTTCGAGGATCAGCAAGGCTTGTGTTTGGGCGCCGACAATGGCGGTCACGTGGTTGCCGGCGGCTTTGAGGGCTTTTGCTTGGGGGAAGCTGACTGCGTTGCCGACACCCCCGCCGATCACCACCACGCGGCCGAAATAATTAATCTCAGACGGATTGCCCAGGGGACCGACCAGATCCTGGATGGTTTCTCCGGCTTCGAACTGGTTGATCTCGCGGGTGGATTTACCGATGCCCTGAACGATGAGGGTGATCGTGCCGGCTTGTTTATCCGTGTCGACGATGGTCAATGGGATGCGCTCGCCTTTTTCCGATGTACGGACGATCACAAATTGACCGGGCTGGTGTTTTTGTGCGATCAGCGGTGAGTCTAAAACGAATTGTTTGATGTCAGGTGCGATAAATTCCGCAGCAAGGATGGGTGTTTGTGCCATAGGCGCCTTTATATTGATTAATTCACAACGGATTGATTATAAGTTGTTTTATCTGAATTGGATATTGAAATTGTTCACATCAGAAGGGTCAATCTGTCACTTGTTTGTAGATGACATTCTGATGCGATGTGTGATAAGTCTTATTCCCCCAAAATGACGGGCTTGACCCTAAAACACCAGAAAGAGGGCGGTTCAGAGGATGGTGCTGGCTGCGGTTGCTGCAGGCAATATAACCCTGGCTCAAGGCTCGCTGCCGGCTGGATCAGGATGGTGTCGTTCTTTTTTGTGGAGAAGGTAATGGAAATGTAATCACCCGTTTCGTAGATCAACTGGATCCGCTCGGGGTCAACTTGTGATTGAAAGAAGATGATCATTGGGTTCGCATTGATACTGACCGGGATGCCGATATCCTGAGAGGGGAGTCCCACGTGCTGCTGGATATCCTGGTAGACGTTATCTTCAAAGAGAAAGGCGCCTGGGTAAGGCGGCTCGGTAACACGCGCCGCATCGCTGCCGGTCAGCGCTTTAAGAAATGGCAGTTGAAAGTCAAACAGGGCGCTGGCTACGAGCAAACCAATAAAACAAAAGACTACCACCACCACGCCCAGCATAGAAATTTCAAAGGGGGTCAGTTTTGGCAGTCTTTGCAGCGTTTTTCGCTGAGGGGTTTTCTTCTCGGGGCGGGTGCCATCTCCTGTTGCGATCGATGCGAGGGTTTCAACGGATGATTGTGGCCAGGTGGAGGTCAACGTTTGCCTGGTTGCCTGTCTTGAGGGAGGAAAGGGTGATATGGGGTGCGTATGGTCGGAGAGATGGTCGCTATTGACGTTGGCCTCATCCCGTTTTCGCTTCTTGAGATATGCCATGCCGCGCTGAGCAGGGATGTTATTCGGATCGATTTCAAGGGCTTTTTCGAGGAAGATTTCCTGCTTGTCAAGGTCATCAATGATGGCGGCAACCCAAACCCAAACATCCGCGTTTTGGGGTTCTTCAATGATCGCATCCTTCAGAAATCTAAGCGCTTCTTGCGTGCGACCCGCTTTTGCAGCGTTGATTCCTTGTTGTAATGAGAAGGCCATGCTCGCTCCCTGAGGTTGGATGAAAACTTGATGATGACTTGTAGCAAGCCGTCAGAAATAGAGATGATCATTGATCATCTTACCTTTTCCATTTTACCACAGGCGGTTGCGTTTGAAAGCGGTCGGGGTGAATTGTCGTATAATTCAGAGGTGAAAATCAAGGAGAAGATGCATGAAAATCGGCGTATTATCTGACACGCATGATAATCTTTCTAACCTGATTACGGTTCTGGATGCGTTCCGTGATCAAAAAATCGAAACAGTGATCCATTGCGGTGATCTGACCAGCCTGGAGATGCTCTCTCATTTTAATGGCTTCAGGGTGATTTACACCATGGGCAATATGGATTTTATGACCGGGGCAATCAAGAAACGTCTTGAGAAGATGCGCGAGGATAATTATGCCGGGATGGTCTTTCGAGGAAAGCTGGGCGGCGTGCCTGTGGCGGCTGCTCACAGCCATATTGATGGGCAGGTGATGGATTTGATCAGGGAGCAGCGCTTCAAGTGGATCTTTCATGGACATACGCACCAAAAGCGGCACGAGGTGATCAAGGGGGGGCACATCGTCAATCCTGGTGCATTGGGCGGGCTGGGGCGGGAGCCGCGCACTTATTGTATTGTTGACCTGGATGAAGAGCAAGTGGAATTTTTTAAGGTTTAATGCTCGGAGATCGACCTGACCAATGGATTATGAGACCCTGTGTGATTATCTGGAACAGAAAGTTGGCGCCCGGCGGGATATGCCCTTTGGGGCGGATACGCTGGTGTTTAAGGTTTTAGATAGGATGTTTGCATTAGTGGCATGGCAGGCTGAGCCGCTGAGGATTTCACTGAAGGTTGACCCCATCGAGGGGATGTTTTTGTGCCAGCAATATGAGGCGATTGTGCCCGGTTATCACCTGAATAAGAAACATTGGATCACCGTGACGCTGGATGGCAGTGTTCCGGATGAGACACTGCGTGCGATGATGGATGACTCATATGCTCTTGTGATCAAAGGCATGACACGCAAGGCTAAAGCAAAATTGAGAAAAATGGGATGGCAGGAAGATGGCAAAGAAACTGGATAAGATCATTGTAATTGACCTGGAGGCAACCTGCTGGGAAGAGGCGCCGCCTGAGGGCGAAGAACGCGAGATCATTGAGATCGGGTTATGTGTGCTGGATGTTCTAACTGGCGAACGCTCTGACAAGCGCGGAATATTGGTCAGGCCGCAGCGTTCTCAATTAAGTGATTTTTGCATCAGGCTAACCACGCTCACCCCGGAGATGCTGTCAACCGGACTGGCATTTGCGGAGGCTTGCACGCTGCTGCGGGATGAATACGATTCCAGGCGATACACCTGGGCAAGTTATGGCGATTATGACCGCTTGATGTTGGCGGCGCAGTGTGAGACATGGGGCGTGCCCTATCCCTTTGGCCGGTCACATATCAATGTCAAGAATCTGCTGGCATTGCATTTAGGGCTAGAACACGAGGTAGACCTTGTGCGGGGGACAGCGTTGGTCGGGTTACCCTTTGAGGGCACGATTCACCGCGGGGTTGACGACGCCTGGAATATTGCGGCGGTGCTTTCCCGGGTGCTGCTTGGGCGGGATCGGTAAACACAGTTGGCTGAGATCGGTATGCACTTTTTCGGTCAATGTTTCTTCGTCCAGCCCCCAGGCTTCCAGCACAATGCTTGCCGCCCGCAAGAGCAGGCGCTGATAGCGTGCAACATCCACGCTGCGCGGGTTAGGTTTCTGGGGCCTATCCCAGGCGAAAACGCCGGGTTTGCCCAGCGTGTAAAGGAAGGGCACGCGCTGCCCGGGGCGCAATTCTTTGCCGGCGGCTTTGAGCTGCATCACCGCCCGGGCCGCGGCGGAGGGGGTACGGTAGGCTTCCAGCTTGCGCCCCAGCCGCTGACGCACAAGCAGCTCTGAAAGGCCGATATCGCCCTGGTGCAGCGCCCTGATGCGCTTTTGCAGATATGCCACCGCGTCAGGCAGCGCAGCTTCGGGGCTTTCTTTGCTGGTGAGCATTTCCAATAGGTGCATCTGCGTTTCGGCTACGAACGGCGTGCTATCACGCCGCCGGGCGTCAATCCCGCGGACCTTGATCGAACCATCCTGAAAAACACCAAAATAGCGATTGGCCACCGGACGCTGTTTGTTTTGGCGTGAACCAACGAACACCACCCAGCGATAGATACCGTCCAGTGAGATAGGCAGGCTGGTTCTTTCCTGAATTTCGAGCAGCAGGGGGTTGATGTCTTCCGGTTGTGTTTTGTCGGGATGCTGCACCCATAAGCCATCCACATAAAGCTGAATGACTTTATAGCCCATATCTTCGGCAGCTTCTTTGGCACGCAGCAGTGCTTCACGTCCATACGCGGTGACGGCCTGATGCGCTTCGATCCGCCCGAACCGGGCATTTTTATAGCCCAGATAGCCGAAACAGGTCACCAGCAGCCATTTTAGCGCAGAAGCCCGGCGTTTGAAATTTTTGCGGAAGGGGTCCCAGTGGGGTGTGCTGGCCAGGTGCTTTTTCATCTCCACACGTTTTTCCAGCAAGGGGCGCAGCGCCTTGGGGATCAGCCCGTCTTGACTGGTGTCGATCGCCAGCCCCAGGGCTGGCACAATATTGTCAGCGTCGGGCTGGGTGAGGATCGTCTCGGGAGAGATGTTGAAGTGGACCATGATTGCGGGGTAGAGCGAAACAAAATCGATCTCTGCCACATTCTTATGTACGCCAATCTGCGGCTGATAGACCAGCCCGCCCTGGTCAGCGGTGAACAGGTCTGCTGCGGGTTTGAGCATTTCAGCCTGCTGTTTTTGCCAGGGTACGAGAATACCCTCGCGCAGGGCGGTCAGCATCTCAATGGATGAGATGCCTGTGCCGGGTGAAACGCGGGAGGAGGTTTGCAAAGGCAGCGAGGTCACCCGGCTGACCTCGATCGTGCCGTCCAGTTCATAATCCTTCCAAAGAACGGCGTTCTGCCGGTCGATGTGACAGCGCCCAAACAGGTGAATTTGCTGGCCGCGGAAGACAATCTGGCCATATGAAAAATAGGTGCGTTCTTCATGCCATGCCACACCTCGCCCCGCTTCACGGTTCAGTCCCAGCGGAATATGGTGCTTTTCGGACTGCTGGAGCAGTTTCGGCAGCAGCCAGGTGTCACCGTAATCGGTGAGCAGCACATCGGGGTCGTGACGCTGGATCAGGGCGCGCAGGTTGACCAACAGCGGGCGCCAGGTTTGCAGACTGAGTTGGTATTGATTGCCCTCCATGCTGATATTGAGATAGCGGGGGCGGGCGTGGTGCGGGGGCACATCCGGCGCCAACGTCATGGTGCGTAAGGGGATGGGGGTAGGTTTCAGCGTCCAGGCATCCTCGAGCACATCAATTTCTTTAAGTTGGCCGGTTTCGTCCGCACTGACCCGGCAGTGCGCCAGCGGGAAAGCGCCTGTTTCGGCTGCAAAACGCAGCGCGATATGCAGGTCTGCATCGGCATATTCAAGGTGCGGGAACTCGGCGGCTGTTTGGTTGAAGATTTTACGTGCTTCGTAGGGGTTTTGCACGGTGATTCCCAACGCGGTGACCGATTGGCGTTTGAAGACGTCCATCCGCTGTGTGCGGCTAAGGCTGATCTCGGCAGGGCGCCGGTTGAGATGCTGCCAGAGCGCTCTTAACCCGGCATCACTGCCCAGGGCGTAAAAGGTGACCGGGAAATGCCGCGTCAGGCGGTGGCGCGCACCTGACTCGTCGATGAAATACAACACCAGGCCTTCGCGCGGGTCTTCGAAAAGATCGAGCAGCCAGCCGGCAAACTCAAGCATGCATTTCCTGCAAGGCTTCGACGATCTTGCGCAGGCGTGTGACCTCTTTATGCTCTTCGAGCAGCATAGCCATCAGGAAGGTTTCGAAGGGCAGGGCATGGGCGGCATAGGCTGCGGCAGAAATGTGTTTTTGTGCAGCCGTGAACAGGTCGTCAAAAGCAAGCTGATCGCTTCGGCGCAGGGCACGCCGGAAGCGCGCCAGCGAGGCTTCTTCATTGAGCATGAGTTGTGTTGCGGAAGGAAGTGTGCGTCCCATGGGGTTCTCCTTGTGTTTGTTTGACGATTGGATACGATTAAAATAACGGTAATTGGTGCTCAGGTAAGATGGGCGTTTCAAGCTCCCAGATGTCATGCGCTGTTGAGAGCAGTGGTGTCAGAAGCTGCTCGTTTTCTTCGGCGGCGGTCGTGCGCGTGCGCGCCCAGACGGCAACAGGGGCATGTTCACTGAGGCGCCTGAGCAGCCCCAGGCTGTTTTCGAGCAGGCGCTGGCGTTTGGAAAAATTGACGTTCTCATCCAGGAAAGTTGAGAGCATATCCAGAATGATGATGGGCGTGCCATCTCTTGGCAGTTCCACCAGCATGGCAACCATCTGGTAGCAGGTGAAGGCGCGTGAGAGCCAGATCTGTTTCAACGCGGCCTGCATATGATGGGTTTGCCTTCGGAGTTCACGAGCGAGGGTATAGCCGTCAAAGCAATTGCCGCCGTCAACCACGATCACCCGCCCGCGCAGTGCCAGGGCGGCTAACATCGACATCAAGCTGTGACGGACTCCTTTGGGGGCAACGACCAGTGAGATCTTGCCCGTTTTTGGGAGCGGGAAAGGGGTAATGTGTTGTTCCATGCCTGTATGTTACAGTATAGAACAAATGTGCGATATGGTGAATCGGGGTTAAAAAGGGGTCAAAAAAGGGTTAATCGGAAGGGTTAATCACCGGTCCACTCGCTGAAGTCCCAATCTGCTAAGGCCTGGCGCAGTTCAGCCTTGCTGTGCAGGTCAAAACGATGGAGCAGGTTGCGCATGTGGGCTTTGACGGTCTGGGGAGAGATCTGCAGGCGGGCTGCGATCTGGCGGTTGGTGAAGTTGAGGCAGGCCAGCGCAGCGACCTGTTGTTGACGTGGTGTCAGGGCTCGCCAGCGCTCCAGGTGTGTTTCTGCCACCTGCCGGTCAACCAGGGCGCTTTCCAATAAGTCCTGGGCAGCCTCTTGCAGGGAGGCATCCGCGCTGGCAGCGATTTGCGCCAAGTATTGCGCATGAGCCGGGTTTAGTTCCAGCACCAGTAACTGGGTGCGTTCCGCGGGGTTGATCCAATGCAGAAATTGTTTGAGCAGTGTCATAACATTAGTATAATAGAACTTACGTTCTATTTCAAGGGGGAATTTTCTCCTCAAAATTTGACTTAAAACTTAAAAAACGGATATAATCTGAATTTATAGGATTGAGTGGCTTCGAATCAGTATTACGCCGAAAAATCACTGGAAGCCATGAATCAGGCTATCGTTTTGAATCCTTCTAAGTCCGGTTTGTTAATTGCGCCCTTGATCAAGGACTTGTTCTATGGTTAATGTAGAGTATGTAAGTGAGATCCGTCCAAAGATTGCGGATGAATTCAATCTTACAGGGGATTTTAAACCGCGAACATCCGCTATCGCCAAAGCCTATGATCTTGGGAAGGAATTGCATCGTGGCCAGGTGAGGATGAGCGGCGAGCCCTATTTTGAGACGCATTGCGTTTGGATTGCCGATTTCATTGACCGGTTGGTTCAAAATGAAGCCTGGACTATTGCAGCACTGCTGCATGATGCTGTTGAAGATCAGGGTGAAAGCCTTGAGCAGATCCAGAGTCATTTCCCAGGCCTATTAGGCCGTCATGTTGCTTACCTGGTGGATGGGGTCACCAAAATGAGCAACCCTCGAGACGGTCGCTCTCGAGAACTTGAAACGCTCCGGAAGATCGCAAGATTTCGCGACCCCGGGGTTTTTCTTATTAAGCTGGCTGATAAAAGCCACAATATCATGACGCTCGAGCATATGCCGCCCCAGAAGCAGCAACAAAAAGCGACAGAAGCGATTCGCGCCTATGGAAAGCTGGCAGGGATCTTGAATTGTTACCGTTGGCGCAGGTGGCTGGAGGATATGGCGTTTCCCTATTCCGAACCGGATGCCTATCAGTTCGTGCGGCCGAAAATTGATGCAGATCCTCGGCTCGATGTGGGTTTTATCAACGGTATGTTAACCCGGCTGGCTGAGGTGATGGATGAGGAGGGATTACCCGGAGAGGTTCGCATCATTGTCAATGGTTATTGGCAGGCGTGGCAAAAATTAAGCCGGATGGCGCGTGATCGCCGGACGTCGTTGGATAACTTCTCGGCGGTTAATGACATTGTCAGTTTCAGGATGATCGTAGATGAGTCGAGTGTGGAAGGTGTGTATCATTTACTCTCCCGCGTCAACCGCATGTTCAGTCGGAATTTGGACCACGGCCGCTTTGACGATTACATCGCCAGCCCCCAGCGTGGTTACCGAGCGCTGCAAGTGACCGCCTGGATGCCAGACATGGGTGCTATCGAGATTGCTATTACAACTAAGGCAATGGAAGGCGAAAACTTATGGGGTATCGTCTATGCTTTGCAGCACGCTGAACCCATAACCCAATATAAACCGGTTCAAATCTTCACACCCACCGGAGGCACCCGGTTCCTGCCGGATGGCTCAACCGTACTGGATGCGGTGGCCTCTATCCAGGATTATCTACTTGATAAAATTAACCGGGTCGAGATCAACGGTATTCCGCGGGCGTTAAATGCACCGGTCAATCCCGGGGATGTGGTCAGGGTGGTGACCCAGGGTAAACGCATGGTTCCTTCTGAGGATTGGCTGGACTTTTGTAATCTTTCGACAGCCCGTCTGCTGCGCTCTGTTTTGGTGACTGTGGCACTTAAACAAAAGGCTGAAGAAGGGCGTAAGATGATCCGTCCGATTCTGGTCAAACGCGGGATTGTTGACCTAGAGGATGTGCAGGTGCAAGAACGGGTGAAATTTGAGAACCTGCTGAGCGCATTGGCCGCTGCCAGTTTGGATGATTTATATTCCGCATTGGGCGGCGGAACGATTTTAATTAAGGATTTTGAAGAAGCCTTAGATGAAGTCGGGATCATGCGTGAAGTCCTGGAATGGACGAGCATTAATTTGATCGGCCCCGAAAACACCAACCGACCGGGTGTTTTGTCTCATCTGGCAGGTGTCGTCTCAAAATTTGGGGGAAATATCATCCGCACGGTCAACAACACGTTCAATGACGGCTCATTTACGCTGCGCTGGGTGATCAAAGGTCTTGAGCCTGAGAAGAAGGATGATCTAAGGAATGCCTTCTTGAATTGTGATGTCGCACTGACGCATGTCGAGATTGTTTAAAACGATTTGCGGTTCATTGATTAATACGCCAGCGATTTATTTATTCTCCCACAGCCATCAAAACATAATTTTCTAAATTGAGCATAAACCATTGACCGCTTTCTGAGCCGATCAACAAGCCATCATCTGTTCTCTCAATGATCGAGAGCGGACCGCTGTCGACTGCTGCGAAGATCGTCATTGGCGTGATGGCTGTTGAATCTGGAGAGAAAAGAAGGGCATATAAGACGCCTTGTTGTGGTCTTTCGGGTGTTGAACCTGCGGCTATCTGAAGATAACCCTCTGCAGTAACATCTTGCCAGGTGGTGGTGATGTTTGCAGCATAGGGCAGTCCTGCAATGGCACCTCCCTTTGTGATTCCATTTCTTAAATTCATTGTAATTTCGTCCAAGGTGGAATTTTGAATCGAAGCGTTCTTTTGCGCTGGGTTTTCCTGGGAGATCAAAATTTTTCGGTTGAAGGATTCGTAAATCTGCAATTTGTGCTCAAGTGAGTCTGACATCACCTGGCTAAGGGAGGGCGTCTGCAGGTCCGATCTCAAGGCAGCGATGTTGTTTTCAACCGGATGGGATATGCTATCATCAAAACTTGGCGAGAAATCTATTCCAGGGTTGGTGATCTCATTTTGTAAGATCCAGTGAATGTCGGTTTTCCAACGTAAAATTTGGGCAGTCGATGGATACTTATTCAGCTCATCGGTAAGTTGCTGATAGGCTTGTTCGGGGGAATTGTCAGTGCCGTCACACCAGGTGAATTGCTGGCAATAATCGTACTGCGTAAATACACCGGTGAAATCCATGCGGTGACCATGCTGACTGACGCTGTATTGGCTGAGGTAAGCCCATTGCTTGGCGTGCACACCGCTCGTCAGGTAAATCAACGGCAAGGGCAGGGCGGAAGGCGAGCCCCAGGAGATGAACCACACATCTTCCAATTCCCAATCAGGGAAGGCGGCTGTGCCACAATTATATGCGGGTTTGTCTTCGTAAGGGCAGCCGGCGGCATCACCAAAATTGAGTAAAAAGGTGTTCCCGATTTCTTCAAACCCGGCGATCCAATTGCGGGTCCATTCAGGGGAGTTCCATCCCAGTTCCATATTACTGGCGCCATAAAATTGTACCTGGTGGAAGATCCCTGCATTTTGAGCCCATTGGTTTAAATTGGCCAACATATTCGCCCAAGCTTTGCCGTGGGCTGTGGCTTTTGTGGTTGTGTTACAGGAAGTGGGTTTATTGTTTGTTCCAACACCAATCACCAAGTTTGATTCCACATCAACCCCGGAGCAGGTGTAGTAGCCCAATGCAAACTGCTTGGTTGCATTTGCAACATCAGCAATTGAGGCGGGACCGTAGCCGAACAAATCTGCACCAAAACCAATCGTATCATTGCAAACCGGGTAGCTAAAATCCAGCACTGCGACATTATCCTGGGCACCGGGTCCACCAGCATCACGGGTTCCTAATTTGCATCCAAGGCTGTAAATGTAATTGCTGTCGAGAGTTGTCATATAATAGCTGGTTGCGGCCAGCGGTTGATAATCATGCCGGAACAAGGGGTAGTAATAGGTATTGCTATCCTGGGCCTGCCCCGTAACCTTATGTGAAAAATCAAGAGGCAGAAAAATAAACCCTGCTATCAGTACGGTGATGATCAGGGGTTGTAACAAATTTCGTTTATGCATCCTTCAACCCTCCACTCCCTCAAGATCAGCTAATAGAAACCAATGTCCTGAACGATCCTGGGCATTCTTTGGCTCACGGTCATAATAGATCCTGAAGCATTTTTTATCTTCCGTTTGAACATCGAAATAGAATTTACCAACCCCCCAGGAGCCGCGTTGACGGGCGACCTGGGCGTGCTGTGGCTGCATATTCTTTGCCATCCTCCCTCGACGGGAGAAATCCTTCCACTCTGCCAGGCAAAGTGTAATAGGAATAAATTGCTCTTGCCAGGTGAACCCATTGGGGCAGGGTGGATTTTTTCTGTGCTCAGGCAGTTCGGAAAAATAGATCTCGATTGGTTCGGAGATAAAATGCTTTATGGGTCGCATGAGAACAAGCCCGGTTGATATGCTGGTCTGTGACCGTCTAACAAGATAAATCTGGCTGCTCTTGCTGTTGGGATGCCCAGCTTTCGCAAGGTTGTGATATCTCGAATCTTACCATGAGATCGCATTTGGCAGATTCTTTGTGCTGTGATCGGTCCAATCCCCGGGATTTTCAGTAGTTGTTGAAAATCCGCTTGGTTAATTTCAACGGGTAATTCAGCAAGGTTTGCTTCAGCCCAGGCAAGCTTGGGGTCAATCTTCAGGTTGAGATTGCCATCTTCCACAAACTGCAGTTCTTCTAAATCAAATTGATAATCCCTGAGAAGGTAAAATGCCTGATAAAGGCGGTGATGGCGTCGTGGATCTGGCTTATGCAAGTGCTCAAAGGGCGTGTTTATCACAGGTGAGAAACTGGAATAGTATGCCCTGGTGATATGAAAGTTATTTTTGATATTAACCGTGGTTTGAAGTAAATCGAGATCCGTTTCACCCACTGCGCCAACCACAAATTGGGTGCAGCTTGAAGGCCAGGTATTCTTCCAGGCAAGGTACGGAGGAAAAGATCTGCGGATTTCTTCAATCAACCTCAAAGGCTCAAGTAGATCATGGAAAAAGACCTTGTGGGGCGCCAGTTTGTTGAGGCTCTGTTCGTTTGGACCTTCCAGGTTGATTGAAACCCGGTCAGCGAGCTGCATTGCTCGAAAGATCTGGTCCTTTTCTGCACCAGGCATGATCTTGAGATGGATGTAGTGTTGGTAATGGTATTTTTCTCGTAGGATTTCAGCGGTGGCAATGATCTTGTCCTGTGTGCGGACACCTCCACCAGTGATGCCTGAGCTGAGGAAAACGCCTTTAGCGACCCCTGCATTGCATAACATGACGATTGCTTGCGCTAATTCATCGGGCGTCAGGCTGGCACGCGGCGTGTCCCTGCCGGAGCGAAAGCAGCAATAATTGCAGTCATTCTCGCAGACTGAGGTTTGCATGGTCTTAAGCAACGGGATTGTTTTCCCATTTGGTAATTGTGCCTGGGTGACCGGGAATTGTTCCTTAAGCTGGTTCAAATGATCACAACCCGCGTTTAGATTGGCGGTGAGGTTAATGTCTTCAGCAACCTCATAGGCCATATTAGCTGAGAACAACTTTAATTTTTCCAAAATATCCATAAAGATAGTATAGAACAAATGTTCAAATTCTGCAATATAAAATGAGTGATAAACTGTCTTTACACATAATAGGAATCATGATTTCAATTGCGAATTAAGCTCATTAATTTTGTTTGGAAATTGATGGATGATTTTGCTTAAATCTCGAAAATGTGATTTATTTGCCTCCTCGTCCTACGAATTTTCCGACTCCACGTAAATTGGTTATAAAATTGACAAAACGATGTGAACTTACTATAATTTTGGGTGGTCAAACCTAAAAGACAGGATAATTTATGGAAAACGAAAAGCAGCCGGAAAGAACATCTTTTTTTGAGTCGTTTGGATTTAAGTCAGTCTCTGTGGGCAGGCGCTTAAGACTGCTTCGGCGTGAGAAAGGCTATTCGATCAAAGCATTGGCAGAAGCAAGCGGGTTGGCAGTTAACACCCTGAGCTTGATTGAGAATGAAAAATCCTCACCAAGTGTGAGCACGCTTGAGCAGCTTGCGAAAACATTGGGGATACCGCTTACAGCTTTCTTCGAGCCATTAGGGAGCAATAAACGACTGATTCATACAAAGGCTGGTGAAAGAACAGTAAAGCTGTTTAACGGGATCCATGTTGAAGATTGTGGTATTGAGTTGGAGGGAAACCCCTTACAACCCTTTGTCGTTACCCTGAATCCGGGGGAAAGTAGCGGGACAGATCTGATCGAGCATCCTGGTTATGAATTTGTTTTTTGCCTTTCAGGTGAATTGACTTACACTATTGATGGTAAAAATTATCTTCTCAAAAGTGGAGATAGCCTGTTCTTTTTTGCTGAAAAACAGCATCAATGGAAGAACAGCAGCCAGTCACCTGCAGAATACTTATTGCTTTTGATACCTGAAGAAAACCCGATCACGCTTGGGAAAATCCACTTTGATCTCTAAACCAGCCTCTCTTTGTTAAGACTACGAGTTATATGAAACGATCCATTCTTCTTGTCATCACCGCTACAATTTTCCTGATTGGTGGTGCGGCAATAATTGCCCCTCAATCCGTCTCTGCAATTGCATATTTGCCGCAAATTCAGAGTACACCGGTGGGTCCTTCTGTGGCCGGGCCTGAAGAAACACAGACAGTGGGGGCGGTTCACGCCTTTTACTTTTATGCAAATGATTGTCCTCATTGCCTTAAAGTTCTTGAAGAATTCTTGAAACCGCTGCAAGAAAAGCATGGGGATTTGTTGGATTTACGCTTACTTGAGATCAGCATTCCTGAATATTATGAAGCGTTGATGACCGTCGAATCCTTTTTCAATATTCCTTCAGTACAGCGCAGCATCCCCACGTTGGTGATCGACAATGAGATCTTGATTGGTGAAACAGAAATCACCGAAACCTTCTCGAACCTTATTGATGAAGGATTGGTAGAGGGCGGCATCCCTTTCCCGGAAATCCCAGAGATTGATCCCGAAAAATTGATCAGTGTCGAGCCGGAAATAGGCGTAGAACCGGATGATGATTGCGGCACTGATGAGATTTGCGTGGTGGATTTGCCAATTTACATCGGTTATTTTTACCAGACCGGTTGTAAGGAATGCAGTCGTGTGGAAGCTGATTTGAATTATTTGCGGACAAAGTATCCGCAGATGCAGATTGCTGAATACAATATCTATGACCATGCAGATCTGGCTGCCTGGATGACTGCCCGGATCGACCCTGAGCTTGCTTTCCAATCACCTGCTTTATTTATCGGTGATCAATATTTGTTTGGTTCAGATATTTTTCCTGAGAATGTCATCCCGATTCTGGAACAATATAAAGCGACCGGAACTGAACCGGTCTGGGAAACCTATAATCCGGAAGAAGGACAGCGGACGATCATTGAACGATTTAAGAATATGGGGTGGTTAGCCGTTGTCACCGCTGGCTTGATTGATGGGATCAATCCCTGTGCGTTTGCCACGCTGATTTTCTTTGTCTCTTACCTAACACTCAGCGGAAAAACCAGGAAGGAAGTGTTATTGGTGGGTGGGGGGTTTACACTGGGTGTGTTCCTGGCGTATTTTGCCATTGGGTTGGGTTTATACCAGGTGTTGGAATTAGTCAGCGACACCTTGAAGATTGTGGCACGGGTTGTTTATATTCTGACCGGCATCTTCTGCCTGATTCTGGCTGTGTTGAGTTTTTTGGATTATCGAAAGGCGCGACAGGGCGAGGTCAGTGAGATGATGTTGAAGCTGCCTGAACCTCTGCGAAAAAGGATTAACGCCACCATCAGGAGAGGCAGAAACGCAAGGAGTTATGTTTTGGGGGCATTTGTGGCTGGCCTGTTTATTTCTTTTCTTGAGTTGGCTTGCACCGGGCAGGTTTATTTGCCAACGATCATTTTTGTCAGCAGTATTCCAGGGCTCAAGCTGCGCGCCATTTTCTACCTGCTTATTTATAATTTGTTGTTTGTTTTCCCGTTGACCGTTATATTTATTTTGGTCTATTATGGCACAACCTCTAAAGACTTAACGCATTTTTTGCAGAAGAAAGCTGCTGCGATCAAATTTGGCATGGCGGTTGTGTTTGTTGCCCTGGGGGGTTGGCTGCTGATCTCATTGGGCGTCTGATCCTCATTTAACTTGGTAAATTGCATCTATGATAAAATCTGTGGTACGAATTTTGCACGATAATGTGTAAAGGATTAAATTATGTGCGGACGTTTTACACTTACGCTTGACCCTGGAGAAATTCAGGAGTTATTGAACCTGGGACCTTTTGTTCACATTGTTCAGCCGCGATACAATATTGCGCCATCTCAGCCTGTGCCAATTGTCAAAGACGCTCAAGAACGATCTGTTTTACTTTACCAATGGGGATTGGTCCCTTTTTGGGCGGATGACCCGAAAATCGGTTACAAAATGATCAATGCCCGTTCAGAAACAATTGATGAAAAGCCCTCATTTCGTGCGGCTTTTAAATATCGGCGCTGTTTGATCCTTGCGGATGGTTTTTTTGAATGGCATGCTTCAGAAAAAGGGGGCTCCAAAATCCCTTATCTATTTAAATTAAAGAATGATCATCCCTTCACCTTTGCAGGGCTTTACGAACATTGGCAGTCATCCGAGGGCGGTGAACTGCATACCTGCACAATACTCACCTGTCCGCCGAATGAGCTGGTGAGTGATTATCATAACCGGATGCCGGTGATGCTGGGAGAAGATGCCCGTTGGGCATGGTTGGACCAGGAACTTGAACCACCAGCTTTGTTAGATTTATTGACGCCCTACCCGGCAGATCAGATGAAGTGTTTCCCGGTTTCACGCGAGGTGAATTCACCTCAAAATGACCGACCGGAGGTTCTGGAACCCCAAACAACGTAGACGAATATTATTCGAACCCATTTTTCGAAAGAAGGAAAAGTGAAGAGAATTGCCCGATTATTATCCATTATGCTTTTAACCCTGGTTGTGCTAAGTGGGCATGTCAAACCTAACGCAATCGTCGATGCGCAAACAGGCTTTCATTATTATTTCCCGCTTGTTGTGGTGGATCCAAATGATGTCAAGTTCAACTCTATTGGTCCTTCTGGCGGAACGGTGACCTGCATCAAAATTGACCCCAATAATTCGGATGTGGTCTATGCCGGCACGTGGGGGAACGGGATTTATAAAAGTGAGGATCGGGGCGTGACCTGGATGCACACCAGTGAAGGCTTTCAGGCGGGGTTTGTCTTTGATCTTTCGATAGATCCGCATAATTCCAATCACATTTTGGCGTCTGCCTACCGTTTTGGTGTGTATGAGAGTAAAGATGGCGGCGCCTCCTGGTACCGAGCAAATGGTATGCCGGATGAAACTGTCGTTTACGCGATTGAATTCAACCCAAACAATCCCAGCATTGTTTACGCAGCAGTGCGGGAAGCGACTATTTACAGCCCAACCTTGCATTACCCTGGCGGAGTATATAAATCGATTAATGGCGGTTCAAATTGGTTCAGAATGAGCAACGGCTTGGCGGATGACTATGTATATGATGTTGCGATTGACCCGAATAATGTCAATGTGCTTTACACCGCCATGCATAAAACCGGGGTTTATAAGAGCATTGATGAGGCAAATACGTGGTTTTCGGTAAATAATAATATTCATTATAAGGATGTACGATCGATTGCCATCAATCCAGATAATTCCACCATCTATGCAGGGATGTATGATGGCAAAGGTGTGGCGATATCATCCAATGGTGGTGCCAGCTGGGCGCCGCTTGGTTCTTCTTTGAGCCAAGAGTTGTATGTTTATCATCTCAAACTCGACCCTTACGATCAGAAGGCGCTGTATCTGGCAACACCGACCGGGCTTTACCGATGTACTGGCAACCCTTACCCGGTAGCCACCTCAAGCTGCGGGTTGATTGCGCATTCGAATGTCTATGTATATGACCTGGCATTGGACGAAACAAGTGCGGACTCTACGGGAAAGATCACAACAATTTACACAGGGCTTTTGGATCACGGCCTATACAAAAGCACGGATAGCGGCACATCCTTCGCGCCAAGCTACATCGGCATACGTGCGAACACCATTGTTTCCGTGCTGAATGACCCCACGCAGCCATCAATCTTGTATGCCAGTGCCTTTGGCAGAGGGGTTTATAAATCGACCAATGCAGGGCAGAGCTGGGTGCCAATCAACACGGGGCTTGGCAGCCGAAATGTCAATCAGCTTGTTTTCAGGCCTGGGAACCCAAATGTGATTTACGCTGCCACCCAAAACGCGGGCATCTTTGTTACGAGTAACGCCGGAGTGACCTGGTCTTCGGTCAATAATGGGATCAGTGCGGCGTCGATTCAGTCTGACAGTGTGCCAGAGCCCCCCAGCACAGCCGTATTTGACCATCCCACAGCATATGCCTGGATGGACTCTGTCGATATCGAAATGATGCGGGTTGGGGTGGACGACCCCACGACGATGGAAATATTTGCTAGCTTCCCTGATATTTTAAGCATCGGTATTGACCCTGTAAATCCGGCAAGAATGGTGGCTGGGACCGCTGGACAGGGCATTTTGAAGAGTGAAGATTATGGCGCCACCTGGAGTCAGTCCGGAGTAACCTCTTGGAATATTTACGATTTTTTGGTGGATCCTGCGCAATCGGTTTATACGCATTATGCAGGCATTTCTGGTTTAGGCATTTTGGCGTCTGACAATAGTCGTTATGGGTGGACAATGACCAACACAGGTATGCATTCTGGCGTTGATGTGTTCGGGGTGGATATGGTTGCCCCGGGTGAGTATTATGCTGCAACCGACAGCGGCATATATCGAACAGACAATGCTGGCGGTTTATGGTCCCCAAAAGGGCTTTTAGGGATTGTGCTCAATGATGTTTTGGTCGACCCGACTGCTTCGAAAATCGTGTGGGCGGCAAGTTCAGACGGCTTGTATCGTTCGTTCAATGGCGGGGGATTATGGCGGGGTGTCGGGTATGAAAATTTGAACAACCGCTTTCTGACGATCGCTGATGGTTATGGTGATTCGTCAGTATATTTCGGGATGAGCGGTGGAAATATTTATGTGATTGAGCCATAATTTGCAAAACTCCTGCTTGACCACATGCTCATTGGATGGTAGAATTTCATTCGCTTAATTGATATGCCCCCATCGTCTAGGGGACCAGGACGTAGCCCTTTCAAGGCTAAGACCGGGGTTCGAATCCCCGTGGGGGCATAAAACGGCTCAAAGATTTGAGCCGTTTTTCTTTTTCTTTTTTGGCTATAGAATTTTAGACTGCTGATTATTGTGGGTTTTTAATTCTGTTGGGGTAGAATAATTCCTGAACTGATATGGATACAGGTTACTCATATGGCAGACATCCAATTGATCCCAGCCCGCCGGATTGAAACTGAATTTATCGAGAAGAATTCGCGCTTTATCACAAATGCTGCACCGGTTTTTAGTGTTGATGATGCCAAAGCATTTATTGCAGAAATTGAATCAAAGTATCCGGATGCAAGCCACCACGTGCCTGTTTATTTGATTGGGCATGGCAGTTCAACAGTGGCACATTGTTCTGATAATGGTGAGCCATCAGGGACAGCAGGAAGGCCAGCGATGGCAGTGCTGCAGGGTAGTGGTTTAGGGGATATTGCGATCGTGATCACACGATATTTTGGCGGTACAAAATTAGGCACAGGCGGGTTGGTGCGCGCTTATAGTGATAGTGTCAGGTTGTTGTTAGATAATCTGCCTCTAGCAAGAAAAGTATCCACAACGACACTCATGTTTGTGATCCCTTATGCCTTATATGAACAGACGCAGTTGATCATCCATAATTATTTTGGGTTGGTGTGCGATGAGGCGTTTGGAGCGGATGTGACATTGACGGTGCGGTTGGCGGATGAGCACCTGGAAGCTTTTAAAAAGCAAATGTCAGAGCTGACCCGCGGTAAGGTTGAATTTATTCTGATCGAAAAGAATGATCAAACGATCATGCCGATCCGATAATAAAAAAACGCTTAGGTATCAAACCTCAGCGTTTAACTTTTTTAATAAATTGATTTTAAAGTTTTTCTTGTACAGTGTAAAGCCGTTGGTAAAGGCCTTCATTTCTCAGTAGTTCTTCATGCTTGCCCATTTCAACGATCTCTTTGCCCTCTAAAACCACAATCTTATCGGCGTTGCGGATGGTTGAGAGGCGGTGTGCGATAATAATGGTCGTGCGGCCTTTCATTAACCGTTCCAATGCTTGCTGGATCAGCAGCTCTGTTTCCGTGTCAACAGATGAGGTCGCTTCATCCAAAATCAGGATGGGGGTATTCTTGAGCACAGCCCGGGCAATCGAAATCCTCTGGCGTTGACCACCCGAAAGTTTAACCCCACGTTCACCGATAATGGTATCAAAGCCTTCTGGCAGCGCCATGATGAAGTCGTATGCATTGGCAACTTTGGTCGCCTCAACGATTTCTGCGTCCGTTGCATTGGGGTTTCCGAATAGGATATTTTCTCGAACCGATCCATGAAAGAGAAAGACATCCTGCAGAACGATGCTGATGTTCTTGCGTAATTCTTCCAGTTCAATATTGCGGATATCAATCCCGTCGAGTTTAATCGAGCCGATTTTTACATCGTAAAATCTTGGTATCAGGCTGACTAGGGTTGATTTGCCGACACCCGTAGGACCAACCAAAGCCACAACATTTGAGGCCGGGATATCGAGGTTGATGTTTTCGAGCACCTTCTCGCCGTCACTATAGCTGAAACTGACATCAGAGAGCTGGAGATGCCCCTGGATTTTGTCGGGCAGAGGAATTGGATCGGCAGGTGTAGCAACCTGGGGTTCTTCCGACAACAGCTCGTCCACCCGGTCAAACCCAGCCATTGCTTCCTGAACATGCTCCCACGACATACCAAGCGCACGGATGGGTTGGTAGAACATTTCGAGATAAAGGAAGAAGGCCACCAAATCTGCGACTGGCAGAACGCCTCGCAGTGCCATTTGACCACCAAAGAAGATCACCACCAGTTGGCCGATAGATGTGGAAAAGTCAATGAAAGGTTGAAAAATTGCCATTAGTCGTAACGCTGTCAGCAAGGATATGCGGTATCTTTCAATGCCCAATTCGACACGTTCAAGCTGTTCACTTTCGCGGTTGAAGGCTTTGATCTCTCGAATGCCGGCGATACTGTCATTGAGCACCGCATTTAATTCACCAACTTCTTTTTGCCGGCGGCGGAAAGCTGGGCGGACAAACTTGGCAAATCCTACCAGTGAGATGATCACAAGGGGGATGGGGGCCATGCTGTAGAGTGTCAGGCGCCAATTGAGGCTTGCCAAGACGGCCGTAATACCGAAAAAGGTAATAATGTTCACGAACACATCGGGAATTGCATGGGCGATCATCCGCTCGAACAGGTCGGTGTCGTTGACCACCCGTGACATCAACTGCCCGGTCTGTTTATCTTCATAAAAGTGAAGGGAGAGCCGCTGCAGGTGCTCGTAAACATATTTGCGGGCATCAGAAACGACGCCCCAACCAGCAATGTGCGCCATGTAACTGCGCAGGAATTGAACAACGCCGCGTGCCATAAATGTCACTAGTGCCAGCAGCGTCAACTTTGTGACGGTCGATAGGGTTTCTGGGGAAAGCTGCTGTTCAGTGACCAATGAAACCAGGGTGCGCACCAGCCAAGGGATCAATAATTGGGCACCGACCAGGATCAACATGCTAGTGATCGTGATCACGAAGGCCCATGTATACTTTTTAGCAAATCGTAATAATAATTTCATAGCCTGTAAATTATACACGCTGCAGTCAATAAATCAAAATATGGTTCAGTAAGGTTTTGTAAAAGAATTGTTATGAAACCAAAAATTATTCTACTCCAATTTTATTCAGATCATCTGATTTATTTTTGTCTTTCTGGCTTCAGCCATAGAATATCAAGAGAGATTTCAAATTATTTATTTTTACTCTTTTGTAAGGCGGCGGATGAGGTAAGTATTTACAATTGGCATCAACCCTTAAACAATGAAAAAACCGCCCGGGGTTGAGCGGTTTTTTCACTTAGGGAGAGAAATATTGTGGAGACTGTAAGATATTGTTAGTCTTACATATGATTCCTCTGGAGGAAGAATCACGACAATTTATATCTAAATAATACAATATATGATGGGTTTTGTCAAGTTAATTCATAGAACATTTTATTGTGAAAATCAATCAGAACCACGCAATAATTAAGCGAACAGGTGTTTATTCAGATTTTGAATCGATTGATCCTGCAGTTATGTGCAGGATCAATCGATTCCCTTGTTTCGCTCTGATTTTTGTGATAACTCAATTGGCGTTAATGTAACTACTGAGCGTAGCGAAAAAACACTCTCTAAGGGCTATTATGAGATATCGCTGTATGAAAGGGTGTTGCCCAGCCGATCGAGGTGTTGAGTAGCGGCGGAGGCGACGATCAACAAATTCAGCGGCTTATCCTCGCTGGCATTTTTCAATACAGTGCCTTTGAAGCTTGTCAGGTGCGCGCTATCGCCAACCGTTAACTGGATTGGTTTCTTGTTGGGCAGCTCAATGAGGAGTTCACCTTCTTTAACCAGGATGAAGGTTTCACCTTTCTGCAATTGGATCACTTTGTTGTGAGTGGCAGGGGGGATTTGCGCCATAAATGCTTTGAAGGTTAGGTTGTCTTCAGGAGAGAGCAGAAAGAGATTCTGCTGATCAGAAGGGGAAAACCTATTCCAATCAAGGACTTGGTCTGCCTTAACAATAAAAGCCTCTTCCTCTTCGATATCTTGAAAGATTTGAAACAACCGGACATTATAGAAGTTTGCTAATTTGTTAAGATTTTCTACGGATATTGATGCTTTATCGCGTTCGATCAGTGAAATGAAAGAGATGGAAAGATCTGCGCCTTCCGCGACTTCATTGAGTTTGTAGCCTTTTTGGTGTCTTAATTCACGTAATTTTTGACCTAATGTAGCCATTTTGGGTTCCTTTCTTATAATTTTCATAATTTTACCTGTAAAATCAATATAATGGAATAGCCTATTGGCGTTTGTATAAGGTTATTTTTCGATTTCTTGACGGTAAAATCAAAGTGGATACAATGAAAACAGTATTTAATGGGACAGGATTAGAAAAATGAACGAGCAAGAGCGCCCGAGCCCTACGGTTGAAGATTATTTAGGTTTGATCTATACACTTGTCAGAGACGGTGAGCGGGTGATAGGCGCTCGTTTGGCTGAAGCCTTCGAGGTCAGTGCGCCCACCGTCACAGCTACCCTCAGGCGGATGAGCCGTGATGGTTGGATTGTGATTAACGACGATCGGGATATTTCTCTGACTCCTGAAGGGCAGCGTATGGCGGAAAGCGTGATCCGACGGCATATGCTGACCGAATGGATGCTTTCACGCGTGCTCAAACTCCCCCTTTCGGAACTGCATCGTGAAGCCCATCAAATTGAACACAGCCTCTCGCCGGAAGTCGAAGAGCGCCTGCAATCTGAAATGGAAGATCCAAGGTTTTGCCCTCACGGCAACCCGCTGCCCGGGTTTGAAGAGGATGTACGTGCGTATTGGGCGCTGTGCGATGTATCACCGGGGACTGTGGTGGTGCTGCGCCGCATCCATGAAAGCCTTGAAGATCAGTATGAAGCGTTATCCTTTCTTGAAGCAAAGGGATTGATGCCTGGTGCGGAGATCCGCGTCAAGGAGGTTATGCCTTACAATGACACCATCTGTGTGGTGGCAGGTGGCCAGGAGGTTGTTTTAGGATTAGCCCTGGCTGGGAAGATTTTTGTTTCTCCCCCAAAAACTGATTAATTATCAATATAAAAGGGACTTCACAACCGCATTAATTATGTGAAATTTCCTGCTCGTTATGGATATTGGGTTGTGTTTATTTAGGCATGCACCATTTCATAAAGCCTGGGGACTTGTGTTTGTAATACATTAATATCTGTCCGCCAGACAAAGTTATTCCCGACGCCGCCGTATTCAAAGGCTACAACAGCTGGTTTTCTCCACTCCCCTGAGCGGATCTGCTTTAGCGCCCAGTCGAGAAGTGACCAGTCGGTTTCATCCAGCTCAAAGTGATCCGTCAGTACACCGCCAAAGAGTTTGATGCCTGTGATGTGCATCTCCACCAGGCGGTCAGTCGGCAGGGATTGGATGTAATCTTTGACATCCACCCCAAGTGTGTGGGCGGTGATCCTTGCATGCGCCAGGTCGAGCAGGAACATGCAGTTGGTGTCGGTAATTACCTGTGAAAAGATTTTGCTGTCAACGGATGGACGAAGGAAAGGAGTCGTCAGCGTGTAGGGATAGTGTTCCAGCGCAACGGATTCCGTCCCAAGATGCTCAATCATGGTCTGGATTTCGTCACGCCAAAGCTGGTTGATATGGTGGATTTCACCAGGCTGATCAGGATCAAAATAGCGGGGGGTTACGAGGTGCGTGTTGACATGGGGCGTATTGGTTTGTTTTTTCAGCCGTTCTATTCGAGAAAAATCTACTTTGAAGGTATTGCCCAGCCCTGCTTCTAAATCGTAATGAATAGTGATCGGGTCATAAGGTCGGGCTTCTTGCAGCATGCCTTCCCAATCCGGGCACTTGATCAAGTCCGTTTTTACAACACGCTCTTCAAGTAGACGGATGAGGGGATTGGAAAAATTGACAGCAAATCTCATGCAAACTGATCCTGTGAAACCTCGAAGGAATCCTCCTGATACCAGGCTGGTACGCAGACTGCGAGAAAGATAAGATCCTCTTCTTTATGATTTGAGATTTGGTGAACCTCGGGGGGGTCGATGAGAACCGCTTCACCCTGTTTGAGGGTGAAGGTTTGTTCGTTGACCTTGATCAACGCTTCACCTTTAAGAACGAAATAGGATTCCTGTGATTTTTTATGATAATGCGGCTTAGAAGCATTGCCTTGCGTGATCGTGATTAATGCCAGGCTGTGACCCGGTAACCCGCCAGCCCGATTCCCAAGCAGTTCCTGGATATTTTCACCGTTTGGGTTTTCGAGCACAGGCGGGAGGTTCGATTTAGTGGTGATGTGCATAAAATTTCCTTTAATATTGTCAGATTGGACGTCCCAATCATAACAGATTTGCTTTACGGCTGGAAGTGCACAATCCACTATGCACAAGTCTGATCAGGTAAATAAAGATTGTAGTGTAGCAGTTATTCGCATTCGAATGAGCATCGATCATGGCTGCGGTGCTAAATAGTAGGTTCTATCCTTTCCTTCCATGGTCCAACCTGTGAGACCAGGTGGGATTGATTCTACCCGCCACCAGTTTGCATTATTCGCGCAGCGCGGTCCCTCGAGAACCGTCATCCAATCGCCGGGTTGAATTTTTCCGATAATCTCACCCGATAGACTGGGTTCCTTTCTGATGAAATTCGCCAAATCTGGCTCTTCCATTACTTTAGCTTTTTTGCCCTCTACCAGGCGGGTGGGCATTGCGCCGGTGCAAATTTGGCGGGTCGTGAGCGGTAGGATCCAAAATTCCTCGCCATCTGATTCAGGCGTCCATCCCGTTTTATCACGGGTTGTGCGCACTTCCCATAAAATCCATCCATAATTACACGCCGGTCCGCCGACGATTTCCAGCACTTCACCAGGCTGTACCTCGCCGATGATGTTATTGGTTGGGTGTGTGTCCGGGTCACTGCGCAGTTTATTGGTGCCGCCAGTGTAAGAGACAAAGGCTGAATCTCCGATATGCAGTTGGGATGCTGCACAATTCGGCAGCGGCCAGAACAGCTTTGGCGTGGGTGTGATATAACCCAAAGTCATCGTCGTGGGCTGTTTGGTCGAGGTCCCCGCACGGGTTTGGGTGGGTGCGGTTGTTTTTGTTGGCGGTTGGGTTGATGCTGGCGGGGAGGTGGGATTCTCCGCTGGTGTTTGTATCGAGGGTTGGTTTTCTTGTGATACCGGCATGACATTGGCTCCCGCGATCTGTTCTTCTTCGGGCGTTTGCTGTGAGATTGGTATCATCTGCTGTATATTAGCGCCTCTTCCACCGCTGAATGCACTGCCAAGGCCAATGGTCAGGGCGATCACAGCTATCCCGATGCCGAGATAACCCCAAATGGGAAAGCCGGCATGTTTTTGAGGCTGCGGAGGATTGTTTGGCGGATTGAAAATCGGCGGGTTTGCCGGCTGGAAGGCAGGTGGTTGTTTTTTGGGTGGCTTTGAGACGCCTTCTGGAGCGATCAAACTCAGCTCCATTGCATTGAGCAACTCCAGTGCTTTCTGATAACGGTTTGCGGGGTTCTTCTCGAGGCACTTCATGATCAGCGCTTCGATTTTTGGTGATAACGATGGGTTGTAGCGCCGTGGTGAGGGCGGTGTGAGATTCACCTGTTCCCAGCGCACCCTGGCACCTGTTGTGCCGGTGACCTGTGCGTGCTCTCCGGTAAAAGGCCTTTCGCCGCCGGTAACCATTTCATAGAGCACGATCCCCAGGGAATAAATATCACTCTGAATCGATGGCAATTCGCCTTTGACCATTTCTGGCGCCATGTAGGCGGGTGTGCCAAAACCGACCATGGTCATCGTGGCGGCGTCGGTCATGCGAGCGATGCCAAAGTCAGTTAATTTCACCTCACCTGCCTCATTGATCATGATGTTTGCAGGTTTGATGTCGCAGTGGACATGATTTTGTTGGTGCGCAAAATGCAGAGCTGAGCACACCGAGCGCATTACATGGGTGACAAAGGCTTCGTTGAGAGGTTTGCCCCTGGCACGGAAGATTTCCGACTGCAGAGTTGTGCCCTCGATATATTCCATCAGGATGTAGACGGTCATGCCGTCCGTTTCGATGCCGTAATAACGGACGATATTGGGATGTTGTAAGGCTTCAAGGGTCTGCGCTTCTGCCCGAAAGCGGCGCAGGAAAACACGGTCTTGAGAAAGGTCCTGCCGTAAGACTTTCAAAGCCAAATAAGTGGAACGTTTAGTATCCCAAGCTTTGTAGACCTCGGCCATGCCGCCTTTACCGAGGTCGCTGTCGATGCGGTAGCGGTTGGAGAGTGTTTTACCGATCAGATTTGCCATAACAGTTTGCCCTAGGATTAATATCCCATCCCACTCAGAAATAATGATTGGGATGCAATGGTTCAACGCTTAATATGATTTAATATTCTAATCGATATTTTATTTTACACAGTCTTAGAATTAATCCAAAAAAAGTGATTGGCGTAATTTTCCAATGAGTTTAGATGCTTTAGGTCGAGATATCAATTGTTTGCATCAATAACGCACCGAAAGCCATCGTTATCATCGGTGTAAGTTGGCAGATCCCGAAAGCGGCCAGAGACAGGCAGTTCTGATGTTGTGCTTGCCCAGGACCCGCCCCGTAACACTCGGTGTGTACCATCGGGAGGTCCTTGTGGGTTGGTATCTGGTGAAATGCTGTAGTAAGTGTTGCTATACCAGTCTGCTGTCCACTCCCAAACATTGCCGACCATATCCAACGCGCCATAAGGACTTGCACCTGCAAGGTACTGACCCACTGGTTTGGTTCCCCCGATGCAGCCTTTATAATTTGCCAGGCTGCAATTTGGGGCTGCATCACCCCAGGGGTACTTGTAGTTTTCCTGACTGCTGGCTGCTTTCTCCCACTCGGCTTCTGTAGGGAGCCTCCCGCCAGCCCAGGTGCAAAACGCCGAGGCATCGTACCAGCTCATGTGTACGACAGGGTGATTTTCCAAGCTCTGAATATTGCTCCCTGGACCTCTGGGTGCTGTCCAGTTGGCACCGTCAATTTCTTCCCATTCTGTTCCTGTTAACACCCAGCTCTCACCCGCTTGCTCCGCCGTCGTCTGGTAACCTGTGGCATCCACAAAGGCGGTAAATTGCTGATTGGTGACCTCATATTTATAGATCCAGTAGGAATCTAAATAAACACTGTGTTCAGGTTTTTCATTATCCCATGCGTCTTGATCTTCACTCCCCATCAAGAACCAGCCTGCGTCAACGAACACCAATTCAGCGTCATCCTTAGCGGTTAAATCAATTGTGTCTGTTGGCGTTATTGCTTGTGTGGGAGTTAATTCAATTACTTGCTTATCCTCAGACACATATTTAGCCGGGAAACTTGCACCAAAGGTGTATTTTGAATGCAAATCTGCATTATCTGTAAACCAGTAATAATAAACCCGGTCGTCAGCTGTGCGGCCAATGTCTTTAGGATCAGATTGTCCAGGCCAATTGTTAGGCATATAATAAATCCCTTCCTCTTCGCTGACACCTGGAGGCAAGACGATTGTGACGGCATATTCAGTTGAAATGCTTAGATCGTATCGGGTGCTAAAATAGTTCGGAGTGAAGCTGATACAGATGTAATTATCCTGATCCCCCTGATTAATAGGATTAAGAACGTTTTGTATGTCCGAAATCCAAAGATTTACAAGCCCAGACTCACCTGGCTGGATTGCGAAGGAGTCTAGATCAAGGGCGATGCCATTATTGGCAAACGGCGATTTTTCTATTTGCGTGATGGGTTGATTGTTCACATCTGCCTGTATTGACTTCAAATCAAAATTTTCAGAGGGCAGACTGATATCAATATATTGTATTGGCTCTGAGGTTGGATCGATGTGGAAATCATAGACATAATTTAGTGATAATGAGCCATCTTTCTCAATATAAACAACAGCTTCTGAAAAGACTATCTCAAACTGGTAAATCTCCTCTAACCGACCAGAGGTTTTTAAAATCCGTTGTGTTGGTGACTCAGCTATTGATTGAAAGCCGGCTGCATTATTGGGTGGAGGTTGAGAAGAGATTGCAGTTTTTCCCCTAGTTAGTTGCAAGATTAAAACAATAATCAAGGGAATAGTTATTAATCCTAATGCAAAGCCCCATTTTGTCCGTGGCTTCTTTATGTTAGGTAAGCTGGCTGGTGGATATTGCTTGGGTTCAGCAACCTTTTGAGGACGATAGGCTGTGGATTTTGGATGCTGTGGAACCGTTATTTGTGGCTGAGGTGATTTATTAACAGGCGTGTAAAGGAAATTCTCCAGCGCGATTTCGAGCGCGTTTGCAAATTCCAATGTGGATGCATAACGTTTTTCGGGTGCTTTGGCAAGGCATTTCAGGATGACTGAGTCAAAAGCAGATGGAATATTCACATTGATGGACCTGGGGGATGGCGGCGTGAGGTTGACCTGCTCCCAGCGTACTTTTTCGCTGATGGGGCCGGTGATCGGCGCTTGCTCTCCGGTGAAGGGCCTTTCGCCCCCTGTGGCCATCTCAAACAGGACGATGCCCAGCGAATAAATATCACTTGCGGGTGTAGGGTCCTGCCCGAGGATCAGTTCGGGTGCCATGTAGGCGGGTGTGCCAAACCCGACCATGGTCGCCGTCGCTGCATCGGTCATTCGTGCAATGCCAAAATCTGTCAGAAGCGCTTGACCCTGCTGGTTGATCATGATGTTGCCGGGTTTGATATCACAATGGACCATGCCCTGGCGGTGGGCGTAATGGAGGGCGCTGCAAATGGGCCGGATGATGCTCAGGATTTGATTGGGGTCTATCCCTGCGCCTTGATTGAAGATCACTTCCTGAAGGGTGGTGCCTTCGATGAAATCTAGCAGCATAAAAGCCAGGGATTCATCCCGCGCCATGCCATAGAAACGGACAATGTTCGGGTGCTGCATCCCTGCCAGTGCATCAGCCTCGCGCTGAAAGCGGCGTAAGAAAATCTTGTCCATCGCAAGGGATTTGAGGAGGACTTTCGCGGCCATGTGGATCATGCGGTGGGAGTCCCATACCTTATATACCTCCGCCATGCCACCGCGGCCTAAAAATTCCACAACATGATAACGATTTGACAGGGTCTTTCCGACGAGATCTGCTATGATATCCTCCACTGATCGGGCAGTGATGATGTGGGGAAAGAGTTGGTTAAATGTCGATGAACCACCTCAATATTTTGAATAATTATAACGTGAAAATTTCCGATTTTTCCCGTAATACTGGGAAAGTCGCTGCATCAAATGAAAGAAATAATATTAAAAAGCAACCTGCTAATTCAAGGTTGCTTTTTATTTTTTTATACTGACGCGATAATTTTATTTATCAATTGGTTTCGACCGGCTGAGGTTTGTTGAGTATGTCATACTGCGCTTCGAGTTCATGGCGGAACTGCTGGGTGTAGAGGTTGTAATACTTGCCCTTCTTCCGGATCAGTTCGCTGTGGGTGCCCATTTCCTGGATATGCCCATCCTCGATGACGATGATTTTATCGGCTCGCTTGATGGTGGAAAGGCGGTGGGCGATCACAAAACTCGTCCTATTTTCCATCAGGCGATCCATCCCGCGCTGGATGAGGGCCTCTGTGAGGGTGTCCACCGAGCTTGTGGCTTCGTCCATGATGAACAATTCTGGCTGGGCCAATATTGCTCGAGCAATGCTGATCAGTTGTTTTTGCCCGACGGAAAGCAGGTTGCCGCCTTCGCCAACATCCTGTTCGTAACCACGGTCAAACTGCATGATGAAATCGTGCGCACCGGCCAGTTTCGCCGCTTTTTCGATGTCTTCATCTGTGGAGGTCAGGTTGCCATAGCGGATGTTATCGCGAATTGAGCCTGAGAACAGGTGGGGGGTTTGCAACACCACGCCAATTCTGGATTGGATATCTTCCAATTTCATATCCTGATAGTCGACATCGTTGAAGTAAATCTTACCTCGGGTCGGCTCGTAGAACCGGCATAGCAGGTTGACGATGGTTGTCTTTCCGCCGCCCGTTGGCCCTACCAGCGCCACCATTTCTCCCTGTTTGACATGGAAGCTCAATCCCTTGATCACGGGGTCATCTTCTTCGTAATAAAAATGCACATCTTCAAAGCGGATGTCGCCTTCAATGGTTTCGGTTTCGATTGTATTTGTCCGGTTTTTAACGTCCGGTTCCGTGTCGATCAGGCCGAAAATTCGTTCGGCTGATGCAACCGCGTTTTGCATCTGTGCATAGACCCGGGCGATATCTTGAATGGGCCACATAATGAAGGTGATATAAGACACAAAAGCCTGGATACCACCGATGGTCATGCTGCCAAACTGTACCTGCATTCCGCCGCGCCACAGGACAACGCCCAAACCTAGCGCGCTGATCACCTGAACGGTGGGGAGGAATAGGGCAGACAACCAAGCAGCTTTAAAGCTGGCGTGATACATGCCATCCGTCAGCTCAGAGAATTCTTCCAAATTATCTTCTTCACGAGAGAGGGCTTTGATCACGCGCACGCCGGTGATGGTTTCATTGAATGCGCCTGTGATCTTCGAGTTCATTTTGCGTGATTGGCGGTAGTAGTAAAGGATCCGGGTGCGGAAGCGGAAGGCAACCAAAATCAGGATGGGCAGCATGATGATCACGATCAGCGCCAGATTGGCATTGATGATGAACATGAATATGGCAGCCGTGGCGATGTTGATCACCGCCCAGGTAACATCGAGGATGCCCCAGGTTAACAAATCTGAGAGGCGTTCGGTATCGGATGTCAGTCGTGACATGATCCATCCAACCGGGGTTTCGCTGAAATAGGATAGCGAAAGCTGCTGTAGGTGGTTGAACATCTGCTTGCGTAAATCGTAGCGCACGCGTTCAGCCAAGACACCCACTAAATAGATAAAGCCAAATGCTGATGCAGCCTGGACCAGAATCAAACTGCCGTAGATGATGATAGTCCTGACAATGGCTTCACGGCTGCCAGCGATAATACCCTCGTCGATGATCCGCTTGCTTAGGAAAGTAGTGTAGGAATCGATTATGGAAACGAGTGCGATGCACAGGAGGAAACCTACCGCCCACTTCCAATGTGGTTTCAACAACCCGAGCACTCTTCTGAAGATGTGGCCCGTTAGTTTGCCATATTCCTTTTCTTCTAATTCGTTATAGGTTGACACTTGATATTTCCTTTTCTAATTCAACTTCGATGCGTGTCTGGATATCAAAGATGTTGCGATACATGCCGCTTTGCCGCATCAGTTCGTCGTGGGTGCCTTTCTGCACGATTTTTCCATGATCGAACACAAGGATCAAATCGGCATCCATCACACTTTGAATGCGGTGCGCGATGATGAAGGTTGTGCGATTCTGCATCAGGTGGTCCAGCGCCTCTCGGATCTGCGCTTCGGTCTCGGTATCCACGCTGGATGTTGAGTCATCCAGGATCAGGATGCGGGGGTTCTTGAGCAGGGCACGGGCAATGGCCACACGCTGTTTTTGCCCGCCAGATAGTGTCACGCCGCGCTCACCAACCAGTGTGTCATATCCCTTTGGGAATTCTTCGATGACGTCATGGATGGCGGCAAATTCGGCAGCCTGAATGATCTCATCTTCAGAAACCTTGCGATGGACACCATAAGTGATGTTTTCTCGAATGGTGCGTGAAAATAAAAAGGGTTCCTGTTCCACAATCCCGATTTGCGACCGTAAATATTTGCGTGAATACTTGGTTAGATCCACACCATCAAGGCTGATCACACCACCGGTAGTGTCGTAGAAGCGGGGCAGCAAGTTGACCAGGGTGGTCTTGCCAGACCCAGTCGAACCGAGCAGGGCGATGATGTCACCAGGGTTGCAGGTGAAGTTGATCTCCTGCAGCACAGGGTTGTCTTTTTCGTATTCGAAATTAACCTGGTCAAAGATGATCTCACCCTGCACACTACCTTCGGGGTGATGTTCACCTTCAGTCAGGGGTTCACGATCCTGTTTAAGCATCTCAGCCACGCGGCTATACGAGACCATACCAGTCGAAGTTTGGACGATTAACCTTCCTAGGTTGCGCATCGGCCAAATGATCCATACCACCAGCGATGAAAAAGCCATGTATGTACCAACGGTGATTGTGCCTTCTAAGGCCATGATAGCGCCCAGGAAAAAAGCCGCCAGCATTTGAACGCCGCACACAATGTCAGAAACGGGCCAAAACAACGAGTGAATCGATAAAAGTTTCTTACCCAAGCGGAATTTCTGCCAGTTTTCTTTATCGAATTTATAGCTTTCGTATCCCTGGCGAGCGAAGGCTTTGACCACCCGAACACCTGTCAGGTTCTCCTGCAGGCGGTTGCTGAGAGTCGCTTCTTGTTCCTGGTATTCCTCATAGGCTTTTGAGACCCGTGAGAAAAAGAAAATGGATACGCCGATGATGATCGGGATGGCGATCACGGAATATAAAGCCAGGCGAGTGTTCAACTGGATCAGGGCGGTGAAGTTGATGATAAAGATCAGCAGGATGCGCCCAATGCCGATTGCTTGTTCACCAAAGAATCGGTTGATCGCGTCCACATCTGAGGTGGAGCGTGCAATCAGATCACCAGTCTTGGATTCAGCATGGTAAGCATAAGGCAGGCGCTGCAGGTGATCAAAAAGGAAATTGCGCAAGCGCCGGGTTGATGATTCGGCAGTCTTTGACGCAAGCCAGCCGGAGATGAAGGCGAAAGCACCCTGGGAGAGTGCTAAACCGATGAATGTCAGGATAATGATGACCAGGTGTGACCCGTAATCACCTGCGATGACCACTTCGTCGATGAACCGCTGCAGAACCAGGGAGATGCCGGTTCGCGAAACGGTTGAGATGGCGAGCGCAATAATGGCGATGATATAAAGCCAGTGATAGCCTTTCATCAAGCGCAAGAGACCGAACAGGCGGTTCTTTGTCAGCGTTTTAGTAATATCAAGATCATAATATTTGTTTTCAGACACAGGCATTCCTCTCCAATTTCGAAAATCAACAAAAATCGTATGGGTGATTGATGTTTTGCCTTAAAGCAGTTATGTATAGGCACCATAAGATGAAGAACCATCTTGCAGTTCCGTTGAGGTCACGTTAGTGAGGTTTGCGAATTGATTTGTTCCCGAGCTATAAAGTGTACCGTGAAGCCTAACACCTGTCAATCAATAAAATTTTATCTGTATAGAATCTAAGGCTTCTTTAATTTCGGTCCATTGATAAAGGCTAAGGCATGCTCAAACGCCTGATCTAATTCCTGATCGATCAGGATAACGTGACTGCTTTTTGGCATGTGGAGGTGACATTTATGGATTGATGCGGTGCCTTCGAGGATTATCTTTGCGGAATCGGGTGATATCGTGTGGTCATATGCGCCGGTAAAAACTTGTAGGGGCTGCTTGATCTTGCTGAGCTGTTTTCGTGCATGCTTTTGCATCTGATACATCTCTGCCGCCGCTTTTAGAGGATAGAGGGTATACCCTTTCCATGGGAGGCCATCATCTTTGCCGCTCTTTTCTAAATGAGGTTTGAAGAGCGAAAGCAATTTGGAAAACCACAGGTTCTTAACCTTTATTGCTGGTGCAAAGAGCATTAGCCCGGCAATTTCTGGGTGCTGTGCGGCCAATTCGATAGCCAACACCGCGCCCATCGATTCACCAACGACGTAGATCTGGTCGCATTGCATTAATAGCGATTCGTAAGATTGCTTGACCTTTTGCAGCCAGTGATGCCAGGTGGCACGGTTGAGGTCATCGGGGTGGGTGCCATGCCCCGGGAGGAGAGGCGCTGAAATGCTGAACCCGGCTGAATGCAATTTCTCAGCCATCAAGCGAACTTCAGCGGTTGTGGCGGTGAATCCATGGATCAGGAGGACGCCGATATGATTGCCCTGCCAATTGATATCATCCCCTTCTAGATGGTCGTTTTTCATAAAGTTTTTATTCGGCATGTTTTACCTCGGTCATGGTTCTGGTTGAGGCTGGCATCACAGCGATCCGCGCTTCATCGGATAGTCTTGCTAGGATCCAGTCAATTAACGGCTGGAGCAGGTCAGGCGTGCTGGGGGTTAATTTCCAATCTTTGATCGTTTGCGGATCGATGTCTGACACAATGATCATATTCAGCCTGACGGCTTCTCTCGCAATTTGAAACGCTTTGTGAGGTCCAATTTTAAAGAAGCCTTCTTCAAAATCCCGCAGGATTGAACGGTGCGATTCCGCTTGCGAAATATAGTTTTCATAGGATTGACTGCCGGAACCCTCCGGACAGGCTGCCAGCAGGATCACCCAACCGTTATCCCGCGTGATGCGTGCGGCATGGGTCAGCCCCTTTTGTGCTTGATAAAGATTGATGTCTTTTGGGGCACCGCCGGGAGATGCGATTACCAAATCGTAAGGATCGGAGACAGTCACACCAAAAATTTCTCCAATGAAGGGAATGGCGGATTTCATCACCAGTGCGGGGTCGCCAAAAAAAGCATTTAAAATCTGTTTTTCCTCGTTCAGGATGGTTCCAAGCGCAAAATGGATGCCCATCTTCTGACCGATTTCTTCAACATCTTGGCGCATCGGGTTGATATGGAAAACCCCCGATTTTGCCTGAGGATGTTTCAGCATGGCATGGTTGGTGTTGATTGTCTCACGGCCAGCGAGACCGATGGCTGCTGTCTTCACGCCGCCAGAGAAGCCCATAAAGTGGTGCGGTTCGATATTACCGACGACGATTTTAAGGTCACAGTTGTAAAAATCAGCATTGACCTTGATCGGTGTGTTGTGATTGGTCGTCCCAAGAACTGTCATTGGTGATTGATCGCAATCATGGACGATGACCTGATAATTTTCGATGATGTCTTCTCTGAGGATCAGTTGTAAGTCCGCTGGAGGCATGGGTGTATGGGTGCCAGAGCTGACGAATAGGGTGATATTGTCCCGATCAAAGCCCAGCGAGTGCAGATGGTCAATCAGCGCATAAAGCGGGTTAGGTGTAGGAATTGGGCGGGTTTTGTCGTTGATGGCAATCCCAATTGAGTGCACATCCGCAAAAGATTCCAGTCTCCGTCTGCCGAGGGGATGCGTAAAGGCTTGCCTAAGCGCTGAGTCAATATCCTCAAGGGGCTGGACTTCTTCTGGCAAAAGTTTGTCAGTTACGAAGTTTTGTGGGACATGGAAAGATAATTGTGTCTTGCCATAAGGCAGAGTGTATTCGGTCACGTGATTGCTCCTATGCTGCGAAGGTGTGATAGCGAGGTTTTGGCTCCCTGTAGTGAAAGCTCAATAATGATTGGGCCATCGAAGTTAACTTTTAATAAATGGTCAAGCAGCCATTTAGAATCAAGGTCGCCTGTTCCAAGGGGTTGATGGTCTTTGCCATAGCCCAGCTCACCTGTTTTCAAATAATTTGGGGAATCATGCAGGTGTATCTCTGCCAGGCGGGGGAAGCAAGCAGTAAGGGCATCTTCTAACGGTGCCTCACCAGAGAATCCCGCCAATATATGGCCTGTGTCGAAGCAAATCGAGAGATCAAGTAGTTCTGCAATCTCCAATGTGAGATCCAGCGGAAACTCAATGGTTTCGATCGCGATTTGGCGGGAATCGATGCCCGTTTCTTCCAAAATCGTTTGAATCGAGCTGATTGCGCCGCCTTGGAATTGTTTAAGCGCCAGTGATTTTGCGGCAGGGGGCAGGTCCATGCGAAAAAATTCTGCAGCTAAAGCCCCGGTGGCATGCAGCACATAAAGCTCTGGTTCAAGAGGTTCGACAGCATCCATCACTTCCAATATCGCATCGACAGAGCCTAACCTGACAGATTCTAATGGCGTAGAGGGTTCAACAGACCAGATTGGCAGGTGAAGCGTGTAAGAGAGGTCAAGGTTTTGTTTGAGGGCTGACAAGCGCTGAATATTTTTCTCTTCATACGCGGTCGGAAAGAACAACCCAAGATCGCCGCCTAACTCGATGTGCTGAAAACCCTGGTTGGCAAGCGTGGCAACCAGCTGACCGCGATCAAAATGAAGGATGCCTTCGACGGCGTCCCGCCCCGTGATATTTGATGGAATGAGCTGATCTATTTGCATTTCCATAATGCCAAATTTAAACATGCTGAAACCTTTCAATCAGTAAATGGACGCGGATATTGCATACCTTATGTATTATAACTGCTGAGGCCGCTCATGTTGGTTTTTGTGCTTGATCTCATGATATTTTTGCGGTATCTGAATGGCATGTTTCAGTTCATTAGAGTTCAATCTGTAAATGATCTTCCAACATATTTTGCAGCTCTTGCGCAGTAATAAATTGATAAGCCCACCAGCCAGCCGCGATTGCTCCCTTAACATTTTCTTGCTGATCATCAATGAATAGGATTTCATCGGGATGAAGGTTGTGAATCTCACAAAACCGATTGTAAATTTCTTTATCAGGCTTAAGTAATTTTAAATCCGAGGAAATGGATATACCGTTGAACAAATTAAGAATATCAAGGGTTGAGGCGAAGGTGTAAAAACTTGGGTTTGCGTTTGATAGCAAATACAGCGGATATCCTGCGGCATTTAATTTTGAGACGAGATTGAACATCCCCGGCAGGTAAGGTTGGTCTTTATACCAGTTGTGAAGGATCCAGTTGATTTGGTGTGCATATTGGGGGAGATTTTCAGTCAGAGTCTCGTTTAGTTCATCAAATGAGATCAAGCCCTGGTCGTATTGATTCCAATGAACTGACCTGAAGATGGCTGTATAAAGAAGCTCTTGTTCTGATTGAACTGCCACGATTTTATTAACCGCACGCCGCGGGTTGAAGTCGATCAGGACATTGCCCAGGTCAAAGACCAAGTTTTTGATGATTTTCATTAAATATATGCGCCTATATAAATCATAGGTGTGTAAGATTAATGGTTTATAAGATGTTCCAATTTTTCTGGTAAAAATTCTGTCAGTGCAAGATAAATTACCAGCCCAGCAAAGGCGATCCAGGTCTCAATGGCATATAGCCGTCGTTTGAGGATAACCTCAATCGGAGTCTCGACAGCACGCAAGAATAAAGGATAACGGCTGCCACCAACAACGAAAAAGACCATATAAAAACCGTAGAAAATCTGGATAATTAATAAGCTGATAATGCTCCAGTGAATGATGCGTTTCCATTTTTGCATTGCCATGACCTCCAATTTTTATATTTTACTTTGCCTGATTCATTATACCTGTCGTAAAGATCGGTTAACGATGTTGACGATTGCAATTTATGGGATGGGTATTTGGGAACGTCATCTTTTTCGTATAGCCACCATATAATTAAACTGCATAAACATACATTCAATTACTGAAATAAATCAAGCAACGAACCGGAATAATCTTGTGCTTATTGAATCATTATCGTGTGGTGAATAGAGAAATCAGGATGACAGATTATATTTTTTGAGAGTTTAAAGAGGGTTATCAAATCTTTGAAACTCGATCCAGTATCCATCAGGGTCTTTCAGGAAAAAGTGATATATTTTGAATTTGGGTTTCGCTTTAGGTGGTTCTTCAATAATTGCCCCGTTCTTCTTCAAGTGAAGATACCATCCATCTACATCCTCTGTGACCAGGGTCAGGATCACTTTGCGGCCGGCAGGGAGGGGTTCGATATGCTCACAGAACCCGAGGAACGCTGAAGGGTTGACCTTGAAGATCAGACAGGTGCCTTGATCCCGGGCAACTTTAAGCCCAAGTACGCTGTTGTAAAATTGCCTGGTTTCAGCTAAATTACCGGCATGCAGGAAGGTGATTTGTTGCGAGATTGCACTGCGTTCCATTGGCTCCTCTTTTATTTAGTCTGCCAAACGTATTGTTGTTGATCTGTTGTTACTGATTCAATATCTCACGGATCTCGTTATATAACGGCTTTAGTCGCCCGTACATTTTCATATACACACGTTCATAAATGTCCGTGTACATCTGGTGGTTTTTTGGATTAGGTTCGAAGGCATCTCCCAGGTGGGTCATCGCATCGACAGCCGTTTGGAAATCGGGGTGTAAACCCAAACCAACCGCCACATCGATCGCTGCGCCTAACCCGGAGGCTTCGTAAATGTGCGGCCGGTAGACGGGTAAACCAAACACATCTGCGGTGATCTGCAGTGCCCCCTCGCTTTGGCTGCCACCGCCCGCCACACGCAGCTCGGTGATTGGGATGTGTGAGCGTTTTTCGGTGCGCTCTGCACCTTCCCGCAGGCTGTAAGCCAGCCCTTCAATGATGGCCCGGTAAAAATGCGCCCGGCTGTGCACGTCTCCAAACCCGATCACGGAACCTTTGGCTTCTGGCCCGGGGATTTTTAAGCCGGGTGACCAGTAGGGCTGCAAGACCAATCCCTCTGCGCCTGCAGGTACGGTATGCAGCCACTCGTCAAACAACACTTCTGCCTCTACACCTCTGCGTTCAGCCTCGCGCTTTTCCGCCTGTCCGAATTCCTCTTTGAACCAGCTCACCATCCAAAAGCCGCGATAGATCTGCACCTCAAGTGAATATGCACCCGGGACTGCCGCTGGATAGGGGGGGATGAGCGGTATGACTTCGGTGTATTTTTTGTGGGTGGTGTTAATGGTGGCTGTTGTTCCGTAACTGATGCAGCCGATGTGGGGCTCAAGACAGCCGGCACCAATTACCTCTGTTGCCTTATCTGCTGCAGTTGCGATCAAGGGCAGGCCATCCGGGATGCCAGTGGCTTCAGCAGCCTGTTTTGAAATGTATCCTAAGTGCTCGGTCGGTTTCACCAGATCGACAAGCATCTCGGGTTCAACCATCACTGCATCCCACTTCCAATCAGAGGGCTTTGCCCAATCCTGATTCTTATAATCAAAGGGCAGATAGCCGACCTGGCAGCCGACGGAGTCAATTATTTTTCCGATCAATTTATTGGTGAGGTAACCAGATAGATAAATGTATTTATCGGTTTTTTTCCAAATTTCTGGCTGATGGGTCTTGATCCAATTGGCTTCGGCTTCTGCCTGAAGGTAGCGCACGGTGTCTCGCATGCCTGCTATTCTGAAAAGAAACCCCCACAACCCCCCGACGGGGTCGAGGTTTTCAGTACGGCGCTGGTCTAGCCAAATCATTGCCGGCCTGAGAGGTGTTCCGTTTTTATCCAGGTTGATGACGGTTGAGCGCTGGGTGGTCAATCCCACACCGGCGATGGATTGTTTGTCGACCCCATCCATCGCCCACAATCCCTGGCAAGCCTGGCAGACAGCATCCCAAAATACCTCCGGATCCTGTTCAGCCCAGCCGGGATTTTTTGAGTAGTACGGTTGAATGGGGATGCGCTTCTTTGCAATCAGGTTCCCATTCAGGTCGAAGATCAATGCTCGAACGCTTTGAGTGCCATTATCGATCGCTAGAATATGTTCGCCCGTCATGATTACCTCCGGAGGGCTTAGCCGTGAAAGGGCAAGCCAGTTTAGTTAGAGATGTCTATAGCTTCTCTCTTATTATAGTCAGAAAAAGATCAAACATTGGGAAGGGTGTAATATTTTCTCCATATTGATTGATAGCGATCGAATTCTTCTTCCCAGGTTTGATCAGACCATCCTAAGGGCTCCTGGATGATCTCGCGGATCGTGGAGATTTTGTCCATGCCACCGTGTTCAAGCAAAATCCCCGTTCGCACTCGACGAAGTAGGAGGTCATCAAGGTGAACCACGGCTTCATTTTCCGCTGCCCAGGCTAATTCAGCCCAAAATTGCGGCATTGGCTTAATGGGGCGGAGATGGTCTGGTTTAGCGCTTTGGAAGAAAGCATCAACATCTCTCCCCAACCGGCCAGCCATCATGATCCAATCCGGATTCGCAGCATCTTGCCGGTTTGCTGGCTTTGGATGGATAAAACAAGGAGATCGATGATCAAATTTGGGTTCCCCGGGCAGGCGGTCACTGCAATAATTAAGCACATCTGTAGCCATGACCCGGAAGATGGTCAGTTTGCCGCCAGCAACGGTGACCAATCCATCTTCATCCCAAACGGCATGCGCTCGGGACTCTTTAGATGGTGTAGGTGCATTGGTGTTGATTACCGGGCGCAAACCCGAGAATGTAGAGATGATGTCTTCATCATCCACTGGGAAACCCGGAAAGGTGTGCTGTGCGGCTTCCAGCAGATAGTCCACTTCCGAGCGCGTGATCCGGGTTTCGTCCTCATTCAAGTCGTGATCAAGATCGGTTGTGCCGATCATTGTTCGGTTTTCCCATGGGATGGCAAATAAAGCCCGGTTATCCCTTGGGTGCAGCATGGTCACTGCCGAGTGGATGGGTAGTTTGTCCTGGGAAAAAATCAGGTGGCTGCCTCGCAGGCGGCGCAGCTTAGGCTGGCCATTGATGTTTGCGCGCAATTCGTCTGACCAGGGTCCGGTAGCGTTGATAACCACACCGCCGTGGACCTCCATCTGTTTCGGTTGCAGCATCTCGCTTGCGTCTTCGACCATCACACCTTCGACCCGGCCATTTTCTGATTTGACTAAATCGCATACCCTGGCGTAATTGATGGTTGATCCGCCAAAACGGATGCCGTCCATGATGACGCGCAATACCAATTGTGAATCGTCCACCCGGGAGTCGTAATACCGAACGCCGCTGACCAGGTTTTGGCCGTCAATTGCCGGCAGGGCACGTTTGACACCCTCTCGACTGAGGGTGCGGTGCTGCCACTTGGGTGCCATCAGGTCATATACGATGACGCCGAGTTTCATCATATTCGTTTCGTGTTCGCTATCTTTGTAAGCAGGGAAGATAAAGGCGAGCGGATCAACCAACCCATCAGATTCCCGAATCAACCGTTCACGCTCTTTGACCGATTCCCTGACGACATCGAATTGCCGATTTTTCAGGTAGCGGATGCCGCCATGCACAAGCTTTGATGAGCGGCTGGAAGTCCCAAATCCAAAATCACGCGCCTCTAATAAGAGGACCTTAAGCCCTTTTTGTGCCGCCATATTGAAAATGCCTGCACCGGTAATCCCTCCGCCGATAACAATAATGTCCCACGGTTGGTCAAGATCAGACCAGGTTTTTTCGCGCCAGGTTTTATTCAGCATAAATTACTCCAAATTTATTCAATGTCCATCAGTTTGCCGCGGTTCATGATCGTGTGAGGATCGGCTTCTTTGATCGCTTTTTCCATGATATGCATCCCCAATGGGCCTTTTTCTACAGGAAGATAAGGCTTATGATCGATGCCAACACCGTGCTGGTGGGTGATCGTCCCGCCAAGCTCGACGATTTTTTGGCTTGCGGTTGTTTTTAGTTTTTGCCAGCGTTCCAGCGTGTGTTGCGGGTCCAGCGCTCGACGATAAAGGTAGGTGATATACAGCGAACCGCCATTGGTATAGACATGGGAGATATGGCTGAACACCAGCACAGGCTCATTTTCTGCTTCCAGGGCATGGCTGATCGCATGCAGGATGGCCCGGCGGCCGTCCTGGAGCTTATCCCAGGGGAGGGCGGTCTCGAGGGTATCGAGGGCGTATCCGAGCTCCCAAAGCGTATTGCGCAGGTAGGGAGTCAGGAAGCGTTTTTTCATCCAGGCCTCACCTAGGTAGAATTTGACCATCATCCCCNNTCGTTTTTCCATCCAGGCTTCACCCAAGTAAAATTTCACCAGCATGCCCTCATGCGACCGCACCAGATGCGCCAACCGCCGGTCAGCCAGGCGATTTTCCGCCTGACTGCCAGTTAAACCATAGATCAGCATACAGCGCTGATCGCCCTGCCCAAACAGGTTCAAGCCTTTTTTAGCAAGCGAGACCAGTTTCTCTTCACCAGAGAGCTGGAAGGTGGTCTCGGTTTCCATTGCATCGCTTAATCTGACCATGGACAGCGGTAATTCAGCCTGGGCAATTTTTCGGACTGCCTCAGCACCGATTTTGAAATTGGGGAAGAAGGCTGAATAGAAA
>NPIE01004081.1_pt1 | contig 52752 bp, 49 predicted proteins | sample 8637661 | NCBI WGS metagenome assembly NPIE01 (sample SAMN07420842, study PRJNA396082) | bioreactor metagenome | isolation source: sample BA12 brine-fed electro-methanogenic bioreactor BA | place: Japan: Kochi | collected 2016-12-09 | reverse complement strand
TGGCGGTGGTCGCGGCATGCGCGTCGTCCACAACGACATCAGCCTGCACGCCGCCCTGGCGTCCGCCCGCTCCGAAGCGGAGGTCGCCTTCGGCGAAAGCAGCGTCTACATGGAGAAGTTCATCGTCGAACCGCGACACGTCGAGGTCCAGGTCATGGCGGACCACGAAGGCAACGCGGTTCACTTCTTCGAACGGGATTGTTCCATCCAGCGCCGGCATCAGAAGATGATCGAGGAGTCCCCCTGCCCGGCGCTCGAGGAAAAGGACCGCGAACGGCTGGCCGAAGCCGCCATCCGCCTGATCAAGGAAGCCAACTACGTCAACGCCGCCACCGTCGAGTTTCTCCTGGACAAGGACGGGAACTTCTACTTCATCGAGGTCAACACGCGCATCCAGGTCGAACACCCGGTCACCGAGATGGTCACCGGCCAGGACCTGATCAAATGGCAGCTCCGCATCGCCGGCGGCGAACCGATCAGCCTGCGCCAGAAGGACATCAAGCATCAGGGCGTCGCCATCGAATGCCGGATCAACGCGGAAGACCCCGACAACAACTTCGCCCCCAATCCCGGAACGATCATCCGCTACGTCGCCCCCGGCGGCCTGGGCGTCCGGATCGACACGCACGTGCACCAGGGCTGGACGATCACGCCGAACTACGATTCGCTCATCGCCAAGATCATCGTCCACCAGCCGACCCGCAGCGAGGCGATCGCCACGATGCGCCGCGCCTTGCAGGAATTCGTGATCGAACCGGTCAAGACGACGATTCCCGCCTGTCTCGAGATCCTCTCGCACAACCTGTTCGTCAAGGGCAGGGTCGACACCGGGTTCGTCGAGCGCAGTCTCTGATCGCGACCGGCCGGATCGCCCGACGCAGCGCTACCGTTCCGCCGCGACCAGATCTTCGTACGTTTCGCGCCGGCGCACGACGTGGTAACGGTCGCCATCGACCAGCACCTCGGCGGAACGGCACCGCGCGTTGTAGTTGCTGCTCATGGTGAAGCCATACGCCCCCGCGCTGAAAACGGCCACCAGGTCGCCCCGTTCCAGGTGCGGCATCGGCCGATCCTTGGCCAGGAAATCGGCGCCTTCGCAGATGGGCCCGACGATGTCCACCACCTCGCTGCCTTCGATATGCAGCTCTTTGCTCCGCACCGCGGGCTCGAAACGCGGTTCCACCCGCGCCGGCCAGATGAAATGAAACGCGTCGTAAAGGGATGGGCGGATCAGGTCGTTCATCGCGGCATCGACGATCGCGAACCGCTTGCTCCCGCTCGCCTTGGTGTACAGCACGCGCGTCAGCAGGATTCCCGCGTTGGCGCAGATGCTCTTGCCCGGCTCCAGGATCAGCTTGAGGTCGCGCCCCTGAATCAACGGCACGATCCCCGCGGCGTATTCTTCCGCCGACGGAACGGTGTCCGTCTCGTAATCGGCGCCGTAGCCGCCGCCCAGGTCCAGCGCCTCGATTCGGTAGCCCTTCTCGCGAAGGCGGTCGACCAGCACCAGCATCTTCTCCAGCGCTTCGACGTAGGGGTCGATCGTCTTGCCGCCGGTGCCCAGATGCAGGTGCAAGGCGCAGAGATCGACGGAAGGATTATCGGCGTATGCATCGAAGACCGCCACCGCCCGCTCGATGTCGACTCCGAACTTGGTTTCCTTCTTGCCGGTGGTCAGGAAGGCGTGGGTCTTGTATTCGACGTCGGGATTGACGCGCAAGGCCGCCTTCGGTTTGGCGCGACCCCCCTCGACATGCGGTTGCGCCAAGCGAATCAGGTTCGCCAGTTCCTCTTCGGATTCAATGTTGAAGTATCCGATGCCCGCCTCCAGGGCTTCGAGAATCTCCGGATCGGTCTTGCCCACCCCGGCGTACACCACCTTGCTCAGGTCCGCTCCCGCCTGGCGCACGCGATACAATTCCCCCCCGCTGACGATATCAAATCCGCTGCCCTCGGCCGCCATCCGCTTCAGAATGCTCACGTTGCCGCACGCCTTCACCGAGAAACAGATCGTCGTGTCCAGCGAGGCATACGCCTGTTGGACCTTGCGCAGATGGTCCTGTAACGTGGCCTGGCTGTAGATGTAGGTAGGCGTGCCGACCTCGGACGCGATGCGTTCGACCTCTACCTGTTCGGCCCGCAAACGCCCCCCGGCATAGTTGAAAAAGTCCATGGACTGGATCTCTCCTTCTCTCGTGGTTCTATCGTGCCGCACAGCACACCGGTGGCCGCGCCGCCCCGACAGTATAGGAGAAACCGCCCCAATTGCAAGAAACCTCGAACGCTTCGCCTCGACCGCACGCTGAACGCCGACCTCTCCCCCAAAACAACGGAAGACTCCCCTGCATCCAGGAGAGTCTTCCATTTTCCGCAAGCCTGCTACATTCCAAAGTGAATCGTCTTGGCAATCTCCCTTTCAGGTGCTCTCCGGTTCCCGCGACCACCGCCGCCGGTCGGACGAGCCAGCAGGCTCCAGGCCAAGTGCCGGTCTTATTTCTTCTTCTTGGCCACTTTCTTCTTGGTCGTTTTCTTCTTGGCGGCCGGCTTCTTCGCCGCTTTCTTCTTCGTCGCCTTCTTCGCCGTCTTCTTGGTGGCTTTCTTCTTGGCGACTTTCTTCTTTGCAGCTTTCTTCTTGGCCATTACTTTTCTCCTTCAAGCTGACCACAACGTAATGCTTTGTGTACTTACTTTACTCGATAACACGATAATGATCCGTTCCCTTCATGTGGATGATCATTACCGAACGTGATAATACCATCCATTAGGGTGTGTATCGTCCATTTATTCGCAAAACCTTCATAAAAATTTCGGCGCGGGACATTCCGTGGCGCGCCTCTCGAAAACCAAACGCGCCGCGTCGACGTGCGCACCATGTCGCGCGAGACACGCACCCGACGTCACGGTGTGCCGCTTCTTCTTCTTCGGTACGGCGCGGACAAACGCTTTGATTCACGCATGAATAGCAGCGCGCACGCTGTTTTGAAGGACGTCACGCAGACAACAAAGCAACCCCATGCAGTGCAACGTGAAGAAGAAAGAAGCCGCTTGACTTGCACGCCGCGATCGGGTTTGCTACGTGCACGCGACCGTGAGATTTTCTTGTCGGCATGCGGTCAAACCAACAACAAGAAACGCACAAGTTGATTGTTAATTGTTCATGGCCCGACGCAACATCGCACTGTTTGGTGGCACGTTCGATCCGATTCATCTCGGACACACGCGCGTAGCCGAAGCGGCGGCGCAACAGATCGAAGCCGAACGCGTGGTCTTCATTCCCGCCCGATGTTCACCGTTGAAAGGCTTTCTTCCGCATGCGACGGATGAAGATCGATTGCACATGATCGAGTTGGCCATTCGCCATCACGATCGCTTCTCCGTCAGTGACTGCGAACTGCGCCGACCGGCGCCGAGCTATACGCTCCACACCGTCGAATACTTCCAGCAGGAATACGGCGACGAGACGTCGCTCTATTGGTTGCTCGGCGCCGACAGCGTGAACGATTTGCTGTTGTGGCATCGCATCGAAGACTTGATCGACGCATGTCATCTGGCGGTGATGGTTCGAGGGGGATACGAGAAACCGACGTTCGATCGGCATCGCGAAGCGCTGGGACGCGAACGGGTGGAGAAGCTTCGCCGGGACGTGATGGAGACGCCGGCGATGGAAATCAGCAGCACCGAAGTGCGAAAGCGCCTCGCCGACGGACGGGGTACGAGCGATCTGCTCGATCCCGCGGTGCAGCAATACATTCACGAGCACCGTCTTTATCGACGCGACTGATTCACCTGGCCGATCAGCCAGTCGTACCAGTCCTGCATGCCCTCCCCCGTCCGAGCCGAGACGGGAAAAATTTCAATTTCCTTGTTCAGCCGCCGCGCATCGGACTTCACCTTGTCGAGGTCGAACTCCACCAAAGAGCCTTTCAACAGGTCGATCTTGTTGATCAGCAACGCCTTCGACTTGGCGAAAATGCCCGGGTATTTCACGGGTTTGTCGTCGCCTTCCGCCACGGAAAGCACGACAATCTTCCCAGTTTCACCCAGCTCGAACGCCGACGGACACACCAGATTGCCGACATTCTCAATCACGACCGCATCGAGATCGTCGAGAGGCAGCTTGTGCAGAGCCTCATACACCTGCCGCGCGGAAAGATGACAGGCGCCTTCCGTGTTCACCTGGATCGCCGGCGCCTGCGTCGCGCGAATTCGCTCGGCGTCGATGTCCGTCTGAATGTCCCCCTCGATCACGCCGATCCGCACCTGCTCTTTCAGCTCGCTCACCGTGCGCACCAGGATCGTGGTCTTGCCCGAGCCCGGCGACGAAATCATGTTCAGACACAACTGCTTGCGCTGCGCCAGGAGTTCGATGTTCTTCATCGCAAACTGCTCGTTGGCGTTCAGGATGCGCTTGCGGACGTTGACCTTCTCCATGACTCACTCCTTCTCGAACTCGATCTCATCCAACACCAGAGGGGCGTCGGGAAGCAATGCAAAATCATCGCGGCCGCAGTGCGGACATCGCGGCGCGGTCAGTTCTACGGAAAATGTTTGATCGCACGCCCGGCACCGGGCCTGCATGGGCTTGTGTTCGATCTCCAGCGTCATCCCTTGGCACGCCGTACCCTGACCGATCGCTTCGAATGCAAAGCGGAGCACCTCGTCGTTGACCCCGTTCAACTGCCCGCAGCTCATCTTCGCGCGCGTCGGTCGGGCGTCCTGCTTTTGTGCCTCCTGAAGGATAGCGTCGATCAGACCCTGGGCCACTGCCGTCTCGTGCATCAGCAGATCCTCGGCAATTCGCGCCCATAGGGCATCTGCACGATCCGCTTGCCGCCGATCCGCGTGCGCAGTTCCACCAGCGGCGCACCCTGCGACGCGATCACTTCGCCGACAATCGCGGCATCGCGACCCAATGCATGGTCCCGACACATACGCAGGCAGGTGTCCGCCGCTTCGGGCGAGACCACCGCGACAAACTTGCCTTCGTTGGCGATATTCAGCACGTCGAACCCGAGCATGTCGGCCGCCGCCTGAACCGAAGGCTTGATCGGAACGTCCGCATCGCGGATCTCGATGCTGACGCCGGCGCCTTCGACCATCTCGTTCAGCACCGCCGCCAGTCCTCCTCGCGTGGCATCGCGCATGAACTTCACGCCGCCGCTCTCATACAGACGGCACGTCAAATCCGCCAGCGCCGCACAGTCACTTTGCAGTTGCGACTCGAAACGAATGCCTTCCCGTTGCGAGATAATCGTCATGCCATGGTCGCCGATCGTCCCGTTGATCAGGATCTGATCGCCGACCGCAATCTGGTTCATTCCGGGATGGACGCCGGGCAATCGGATGCCGATGCCCGCGGTATTGATGAAAATTCCGTCGGCGGAACCACGCTCCACCGTTTTGGTGTCGCCGGTAACCACCGAAACGCCGCTCTGCCGCGCGGTTTCGCCGATACTGTCGAGGATCCTGCCCAGCAATTCCAGTTCGAACCCTTCCTCGATAATGAGCGATAGCGTCAACGCCAGAGGTTTCGCCCCCGCCACTGCCAGGTCGTTGACCGTGCCGCACACCGCCAGCTTGCCGATGTCGCCTCCATGGAAAAACAATGGCTTGACCACATAGCTGTCGGTCGTCACGCAGATGGACGTTGAATCCAGCTCCAGATGCGCCGAATCGCCCAGTTCCGAGAGGGCTTCGTTCTTGAAGCTCGGCAGAATCCGTTCGCGGATCAGTTGATTGGTCAGTTGTCCCCCGCCGCCGTGGGCCAGCAGGACGCGCTGCGGTTCACTTTCTCTCATTGCCTGCCCTAACCCCTTCGCCCATACTTATACCACGCGGCGCACGTGCCTTCGGAACTGACCATGCACGGACCCACCGGACTCTGCGGCGTACAACCCACCCCGAACAGCGCGCACTCGGGAGGCTCGATCAACCCGCACAGCACCTCGCCGCACCGGCAGCCGCCTAGCTCCTCCGTGGGTTCCTCACTCACGCCGAATCGATCGAACGCATCGAAACGCCTATATTTCTCTTTCAGCGACTGCGTGCTCTTTTCTATCTTCCCAAGACCCCGCCAATATCCGTCGGCCGCATCGAAACATTCCGCGATGATCTGCTGCGCCGCGACGTTGCCCTGCTCGGTGACCACCGCGCCGTAGACCGACTTGAGTTCAGGCTTGCCCTCTGCCAGTTGCCGACAGATCTCCGCCAGCCCTTCGAGAACTTGAAGCGGTTCGAAACCCGCCACCACGCAGGGCCTCCCGAAGTCGTTGACGATCTCGGCAAACGCGCCGGATCCGATGATCACGCTGACGTGTCCGGGACAAAGAAACGCATCGACGCGGTCGTTCATCCCGCCGAGCAAGGCACGCATCGCGGGAAGGATGAGCTTGTGTCCGCTGAGCATGCAGAAGTTGTCGATCCCGTCGGCCGCCGCTTCCTTGACCGCCACCGCCGAAGCGGGCGTGGTCGTCTCGAACCCGACTGCGATGAAGACCACGGTCTTGTCGGGATTCTCTCGAGCCAGTTGCAGGGCATCTTCGCTGCTCAGCACCACCCGCACCTCCGCCTTCGAAGCGCGCGTCTCCAGCGACCCCGCCTGCCCCGGCACGCGAATCATGTCGCCGTAGGTGGCGATGATGCAGTCGTCGCGCTTCGTCAACTCGAGAACCGCATCGATATACCCCTGATCCGTCACACAGACCGGGCACCCAGGTCCCGACAAAAGCTTGAGCCCCGCGGGCAGCGTCGAACGGATCCCGCTGCGGAAGATCGAAACGGTATGCGTCCCGCAGACTTCCATCACCGTGATCGGCCGACCCAGCGACTCGCACGCCTGCCTGATCTGCTGTTGCGCTTTGGCGATTCTGTCCAGCATGGCGTTCTATCCCGAAACCCGGTTCTGGGTCTTCTCGAAGTTCTCAATCTCCGCGAAAAGCTCCCACGTCTTTTTCGCCTCTTCCTCATCGACCTGCGCGATGGCGAACCCCGCGTGCACCAGGACCACGTCGCCCAGCTTCGCCTCGGGTAGCAACGTTGTCTTGGCCTTGAAGCGATTGCCCATCGCGTCGACCGTCGCGCGGTCCTCATCCAACTCCACAATTCGTGCCGGTATAGCTAAACACATGCGACTTGCACCTTCTCACAGATTCTTTTCCAGGATCCGAGCGGCGATGGCCGCCTGGCCAAGGGCGATCCCCCCATCGTTGGCCGGGACATCCTGGTTGAATATTACCTCAAAACCCGCCTCTTTGAAACGCCGAATCACGCGACAGGCGAGATACCGGTTGCAGAAGACCCCTCCGCTGATCGCGGCTACCTTCAGACCCGTCCGTTCGCGAGCCTTTTGGGCCATCGCCAGCAGCGCCTCGCTCAGCGTGTTGTGGAACTTCGCCGCTGGATGCGACGGATCACCGCCCCCCCGGACGTCGTCCACGAGGCGCCGGATTGTCCTACGCAAGTCGATTCGGACCGGTTCGCCCTCCTGTTCGACCAGATCGAACGGATAACAGGCATCGACATCGGAGGCGACAATCGATTCCAGGGCCATGGGAAGCTCCGCATCGAAGTGATTATAGCTGCCCAGACCGAGCGCCGCCGCGACCGCATCGAAGACGCGCCCCAGACTCGAAGTACTCACGGTATTGATGCGCTTCTCGAGTTGCTCAAGCACCATTTGTACCTTAGCGCGATCGGGCTCGACGCGGTCGAGCAGCCAGGCGAAATCATCGATCGCAAACTCGTTGCCATACGCCTGCCTCAGCAGACTCAACAGTGGTCGAACCGCTTCCGTGCTCGCGCGGTCGCCCCCCGCCAGCGGATAATAGTCCAGGTGCCCAAACCGTTCGAACTGCGTGAGCGACGCGATCATGCACTCGCAACCCCAAATGGCGCCGTCGGTACCGTAACCGGTCCCGTCGCACTCGATGCCGATCGCCGGACCGTCCAGCCCGTGCTCGACAAGCACCGAAGCGATGTGCGCCCAATGATGCTGCACACCAATCACCTTCACGTTCGCGAGCGCACGCGCATAGTGCGTCGAAAGATACCCCGGATGCAGATCGCACGCGACCACCTCCGGCTCGACCTCGAACAATCTTCGCAGATGCTCGATCGAACCAAGGTAGTGTCGATACACCTCCGCGTCTTCCAGGTCGCCGATGTGCTCGCTCAGGATGAGTTGATTGCCCGTGACCAGGCAGAAGGTGTTCTTCATATCCGCACCGGTTGCGAGGATGTCGGGTCCCTCGCTGCGCTGCATCAGGATCGGTGTCGGGACGTATCCCCTCGCGCGGCGCAGCGGAACCACCTCGCCGTCGATCACGTGCACGATCGAGTCGTCCACCTGCCGATAGATCTCCCGGTCGTGCATCACAAACGCATCGGCCACCTCGCCCAGCCTTTGCAGGGCGACATCGTTCTTGCAGATCAAAGGCTCGTCGGAGATATTCGCGCTGGTCATCACCAGCACGTCCAACCCCTCGGCAAAGAGCAGCGCGTGCAGCGGCGCATAGCAGAGCATGAAGCCGAAGGTGGCGACCCCCTCCGCCACCGAACGTGCAATCGGCGCCCCTGGCTTCTTGGGCAGCAGCACGATCGGCGCGAGCGGACTTCGTAACGTCTCTTCCGCCACCGCGTCGACGATCGCATACCTGCGGATCGCATCGACCGAAGCCGCCATCATCGCAAAGGGCTTGTGATCGCGATGCTTGCGCTGCCGCAATCGAATCACCGCTTCTTCGTTGAGCGCATCGACCGCCAAGTGGAATCCGCCGATCCCCTTGATCGCCAGGATCTTTCCCTCGCGCAGAAGCTGCGCCGCCTCTGTGATCGTCGCATCGGTCCCGCTCTGCAACACCGGGCCGGTCGGATCGACCAGTTCGATGCTCGGTCCGCAAGCCCCGCACGCCACCGGCTGCGCGTGAAACCGCCGGTCCGCGACATCGGCGTACTGCCCCGCGCACCGCTCGCACATCGGAAAGACCGCCATCGTCGTGTTGGGTCGATCGTACGGAATCGTCCGCACGATCGAATACCGAGGCCCGCAGTTCGTGCAGTTGATGAACGGATACCCATACCGAAAGTCCTCCGCATCCCGCAACTCCGCCAGGCAATCGATGCACGTTGCCATATCGGGCGCCACCTGCGAGACCGGCGCCCCTGTCGAATCGCTCTGACGGATCGAAAACCCGTGCGCCCCCTCCACTGGTTCGACATCTATTCTTATACACGACTGAATCCGGGCCAGTGGTGGCCTGTCCGCTCCCCCCTGCAAGCGCTCCACGAACTCGTCGATCCGGGACGCCGGCCCCTGAAGCTCGACCGTCACCCCTTTCGTGTCGTTGAAGACCTCGCCCGCCAGGCCCAGCTCGCCGGCCAGCTTAAATACCGCCGGCCGAAAACCCACCCCCTGCACTCTACCGGTAATCAGAATCCTCTGTCGTTGAACCACGAGCCTTCCAACCATTGAATGTGCGGTACCCGGGAAACCGGGTGATTATACCACAGCCCCCCGTCAGGTCGGTCGAAATGCCGCACCCACCTACGGCATCACACGAATACTGCCTCCTGCCGGGGCGTCTACCGTCCCACGGACCCGGAATGCGGCCTCCACCACGTCCGCAATCATCTTATCATACTTCTTTACGTTCCGGCCCTCGGAAAAGGTCTTGTAACGGTGCAATCCCTCAAGCATCCCGCCCTTGATCGCCACGGTGTAGTGCGTCTCGGGCTCGAGTTGCGGGCCGCGAAGGAAGACGTCGGAAACTCTCTTGCCGACGGGCTGGCTCAAATCGACCGTCCAGCGCATGTGAGCCGTCTGGATGAGACCACCGACAGCATCCAGAGGGTCCCGCGGCTTCAGATTCGTCGCGCTCTGCTCCAGAATCCGCCGGATCTGATCTCCCGTGAGCTCAACCGTTGCCAACTTCGCCCCGTGTGGAAGTAGACGAATCAGATCCTCACGATGGATCGGACCGGGCTTAAGCGTCACCCCATAACCAACCCCCGGCAGCATGGCCGCGTCGGCGCCGGTGTAGTCGCAGAGGATCTGGCCCACCAGCACGTCAAACGGGCTCTCGGACCGGTACTGCCGGCCAATGGAGTCGCCGGCGTGGCCGATGACCTCGCTGAGTCTGTCCATGTGCGTTTCGCGCTGCCGTCCGATGAGCTGCTGCATATCTGCGTCCGCGGCAATCTCATCCTTCCAAAGCAGGTGTGCCGTGAAGTCTATCCCGGTAATCCGCCCGTCCTCCACCGACAAATCCACCTGCCCGAGAACCGCGCCGTTGCTGAACGATTGCACGATCCAGGTACCGCCCACCTTCTCCGGCTCGCTGAAGAGATCGTGCGAATGGCCGCCCACGATCAAGTCGATACCCTCGATGCGCCGGGCCGTCAGTCTGTCCACCTCTGTGCCCTGGTGTGAGACGATCACCACGATGTCCGCCTGCTCCCGCAGCCTCTCCACATAGCCCGTGGCAACCTCCGTACCGTCGACGAAGCGCAGGCCCCTGATGTGCTTTGGATCCGTCGTCTGGTCCGTGTTGTGGTAGCCGATCGCCAGCAGGCCAATCTTCACGCCCGCCCGCTCCAGAACGCGAACCGGGTCGCCCAGAAACGGCTCTCCCGTAGCCGCGACGAGCACGTTCGCTCCGCGCATGGGGAAGTTCGCCATGCCTCCAAGGACCTCCGTCCTTTCCCAGCCATAGTCGAAATCGTGGTTCCCCAACGCCGCGAAGTCGTACTCCATCCGATTCATCATCTCGATGATCGCCTGCCCCTCCGTCAGATTGCCCAGCAGGTCATCACTGAACGTGTCCCCGCCATGCACCAGCAGCACATTGCCGCGTCCCTGGCCCGTTCGGATCTCCCGGGTTCGAGTCAGCAGATAGGCAAAACCGCCGATCTCGCCTGCCCGGGGAAAGACCTGCATGCGCGAAGCACCGGGATCGCCACTCTGCGCCGTGGCATTGCCCGGGAATACGTAGATGGGCATGTACTGTCCATGAAAATCATTCGTGCACAGGATCGTCAGCGTGCGCATAGGACCCTCTCCCGCCGTTAAACCGACGGTTCGCCCTGTCAGCATGACCGAGCACACCAGAAACATGTGCGTCATCATCGCGAACCCCCTTTCCACGAAGTCCAACGCCTTCTTACATCCAACCTGAAAGGGGCCTCTATAGGCAAAAGGCTCTTTCTTACACCGCTGACACCGGATCGCCCCTCCGAAGGCGACGAGGACCGCCCAAAATCGGCGATTTTTTCCTTTGACCCGGGTCCGCCCTTCTGATAGATTGACCTTGGTCCGGGGCCATAGCTCAGTTGGGAGAGCGCNNTTGCATGGCATGCAAGAGGTCGTGGGTTCGAATCCCATTGGCTCCATTCCCCCTTTTCGGTCTCTTCCGGGCCCGTTTTCCAGGTTGACGCTCGCCCGCCGGACCGCTACCGTTGAGATCTCAGGAAACTGCCAGCCTGAACGCATCCGATTCGACTTGGGAGGTGCCGCATGAGACAAACCCGCAGAGCCTTTTCGCCGTTCATCCTATGTTCTCTCCTGTTCATATGGAGTGGTCAGTCCGCGCTGGTGGCGCTTGCCGAGCCCGGGATGGTCCCTCTGCTGCGAACCCTCGACCTGAACGTCGGAGAATCCGGAACGGTTCAGTTGCACGACGGCTCCTGGGCCACCGTCAAGGTCGTTGGTCTCCAAGAGGTCCGCGACAAGGTCTGTAATGCCGTCCGGCGGGCAACGGTCGACGTCGAAGTCAACGGCCACCCCCTCTCCCTGGTCTCCTCGACCTATAACCTGCCCCAAACGGTCGCCCGCGTCCAGATCGATTGCCCGGTCACCCGAGGCTACACCCAGAACAGCAGCAAGAAGAACGCCTGGGGCCTGCTCAAGGACGCTCGAATCCGCCTCTGGCCCGCGGGTTCACCCCTGGTCCGTCCTGGAACGTTCGTCTACCCCGCCAGGCAGCGGTGGTTCGCCTCCGACACCCAGATGGCCAACGTCCCGGTCTTCGTCAATGGCGGAGAGGTCCCCGGACAGAAGAGCATCTATTACCATTACGGCCTGGACTTTGGCGGCGCAGAAGGCCTCGTCGAGGTGGTCGCCGCCACCGACGGTCTGGTCGTCTCCGCTGCTGGCAAGACCCTCCCAGGCTACGAGGACACTCCCGTAAGCCCCCGCTACGACGTCATTTACACCGTCGACGATCGCGGATGGTTCTACCGCTACAGCCACCTCTACGAAATCGATCCCTCCGTCCAACTCGGGCAGAAGGTCCGGATGGGCCAGAAAATCGGTCTGCTGGGCAAGGAAGGCGCCAGTGGCGGATGGTCGCACCTGCACTTCGCCATCAGCAGCCGGCAGCCCTCGGGTCAGTGGGGCATCCTCAACGCCTACGCCTTCGCCTGGGAGGCCTATCAACAGCAGTACCAACCCGAAATCATTGCGGTCGCCCGTCCCCATGGCGTCGCCTGGGCGGGCGAGCCGGTCGAGCTCGACGCGAGCCGATCCTGGAGCCGTTGCGGACAGATCCAGACGTTCGAGTGGACCTTCTGCGATGGCGAATCGGCACGCGGCGCCAAGGTGCAGCGTATCTATGATGAGCCTGGCGAATACAACGAAATCGTCAAGATCACAGACGCCCAAGGAAACGTCGATTACGACTTCAGCGTCGTCCAGGTCTTCGACCGGGCCAGACCCGACCGGTTGCCCCCGACGATCCACGCGGCGTATTACCCCACCTGCGACATCGAGCCGGGGGACGAACTGACCTTCAACGTCCGCACCTTCCGCACCACGCACGGTCATGAAGTCTGGGACTTCGGAGACGGCAGCCCCCAGGTGACAGTCCAGTCGGACGGCAACGTCGACGCCCACAATCCCGATGGCTACGCCATGACGACCCACGCCTATCGTGAGCCGGGCTGCTACATCGCCACCGTCCACCGAACCAACGAACGCCGCGACCGGGCGATCACCCACCTGCTCGTCCGTGTCGGCAAGTTCCCGCTTGAATCCGCCGGCAACTGAGCGTACTCTGAGGCCATCGTAAACCAGTACCCAAGGAGCCAAACCATGAAGAACGTTGCGATTTCGCCCTCTCTGCTCGTCACGGTATGTATCATCCTGCTCGGTACGATCGCCTCACCCGGGTGCGCGTCAGAAGCGAATGGCTCAAACCAGGCCAAATGGATCCCCCTCTTCAACGGCAAGGACCTCACCGGCTGGCATCCCAAAATCACCGGCTACGCCCTGGACGAGAACCACGCCAACACCTTCCGCGTCGAAGACGGCCTGCTGAAGGTCCGCTACGACCAGTATGAGAAATTCGAAGGCCAGTTCGGGCACCTCTTCTACGAGACGCCCTTCTCACACTACCGTATGCGCATCGAGTACCGTTTCGTAGGCGACCAGACCCCCGGCGGTCCAGGCTGGGCCTTCCGCAACAGCGGCATCATGTTCCATTGCCAGCCGCCCAAGACCATGCGCAAGGAGCAGGACTTCCCCGTCTCCATCGAGGCCCAGATCCTCGGCGGCGACGGCACCAACCCACGCCCCACCGCCAACGTCTGCTCGCCCGGCACGCACTTCGTCATGAACGATCGGCTCATCACCCAGCACTGCACCAACTCCAAGTCGAAGACCTATCACGGTGACCAGTGGGTCACCATGGAGATCGAGGTCCATGGCAACGGCAAGATCCGACACCTCGTCAACGGTGAAGTCGTCTTCGAATACGAACGTCCCCAGCTCGACGGAAACGATGCGGACGCCAAGAAGCGGATCGAAGAGACGGGAAGCACGATGCTCGATGGAGGCTATATCGCCCTCCAGGCCGAAAGCCACTCGCTGGACTTCCGCAAAGTCGAACTGATGCCGTTGGAGGAATAAGACCGTGCGCCGTGGTGGGCGGCACCGTAGATGGTCACGCCGGAACGACTACCACACGCCGGACATCGATCGGAAGACATCGACGATTCGCAGCTCGCCGCAAATCGCCTCCTCCTGCCGCCCGAAGGAATAGGTGAAAGGCCACGTCTCGCCCGGCGCGATGTTGTTGCCCGACGCCGGACAGAAATGCCCTACCGCCACCAGGCGCCCGTCGGCATCCCGCAGCGCCGCCTGCAATTCCACCCCGTGCGTCGCCTCCCCGACGTTCTCGATCTCGCCGATCGCGTGGACCCGCCGATATTCGTCCCGAATCACGCGGAAGTCCCGGATCGCGAAGCCGTATTGAACCAGTGCCGAAGGCTTTGCACTCCGATCGCTCGCTTCCGTAACCGGGCAAACCGCCGCCGGCTCATCCTGCAACGCGAGAGGATCCCCCGCCGACGTCTTCGATTGCCCCGAACATCCCGCCAGAACGCCCGCCAGCCCGACGAGCAGCAACCCTGTGCAAATGCCCTTCATCCCCTGGTCCTTTCGTTGTCGCGGCGTCATGCCACAATCATCGTGCCCGCTGGAAACGGTCCACCACCAAGAGTCGTCACCGCCATCCGCCGATTGCACCTGCGAAATACGCCCCAAAGGCGTCCTATGTGTTTGGCATACAAGGAATTGTCGCATTTATGGGACGAATTGTCAAGGGATTCGTCCAGGCGGTGGATCGCAGGCGATGCATCCTCCCACTACGCGCCGGCCGGCGCAGGCATAGTAGCACGTCCCATGAACCGAAGGAGCCCACCCCGCGTAGCTTCGCTTCCCCAGAATACCGGTCACATGGCAGGGTGCCCCGGGAAGAAGGGGAAAAAGGGAGGAGCACCGCCGATGGGAACTCCGAAGTGGTAGGCGCCCCTTGGAGTCTAGTGGGATGCAGCGGTGCTCCGAGTGGTTCGTGCTTCTCGATTTTCCGACACTCCAGCAAGCAAGCGTACGAGGAGGCACGAATGTGGATGCCTTTCTTGGCAGAATGCATATTTTTTTTGGGGCGGGGGCGTCCGACCCACGCCGCCTGCCGGCGTAGCGACCCTGTTAAACCATGGAAAGTGCCATGATTTTCGGAGGAATCAGCAGTCCGTCGGGTGAGAAACTGCGAGGTTCATGAAGCGTAGAAAAGGACGGGTCGGTGGGTCGCTGCCCCCATCATTCACCCCCTGAAAAAAGGCCGGAGGGACGAGCGAAAAGCACTCAAGAAATCGCCGCCTCCCGACCGATTCTTTCTGATGAACAAGTTCAAAACGGTGGCTCGAAGCTGAAGACCAGCAAGGTCCTCTTAGCCCAAACCGGCGTCGCCCTTTTGATGTTGCGTACACATCGGGTTGACACCAGGCCACGCACGGGGCGGCTAGGAACAAAAGGAAAGAGCCACGAATAATTCTGTCAGGCCCCTGTGAGAGCAGCAGGCGGGTATTTCGGCTGACACGACACAAGCACTGGCAAATACCTTCGTGTCCTCCTGCCACAGGGGCCTTCCTTTTGCGCCGCCCGTTCCCCTCAGCCCCCCTACCGCCGCCGACTGCCCAGCAGACGATCGTAGAACGCTGCCGTCCGCGCCGCCATGGCCAGGTGAGACAGCCGTTGCTCGGCGTATTGCCGCGCGGCAGCGCCCAGCGCTCGCCGCCGATCCGGATGTTGGATGAGCTCGCCGAGAATGCGGGCGACCGCGGTCGGGTCGGCCGTCGGGGTGACCACACCCGTCTGACCGTCACGCAGATGGACCGACTGGCCCGGCTTCGTGAATCCCGCCGAGACCACACAGAGCCCGCAGCTCATCGCCTCATACATCACCGACCCACCCGATAGACTCACCAGGATATGGAGCGAATTCAACACGTCGGGCATGTCTTCCCGTCGGCCGGCAAAGACCAGATCGCCATTCAGCCCCTCGGCCTCAGCCAGATGCTTCACCCGGGCACCGTAGCTCTCACGACGGACTTCCCCGACCAGCACGAAACGCACCCGTCCGGGCCATTGCCGCTTCACCTCCGAGGCGATGCGGACGAACTCCAGTTGACGCTTGGCCGGCTCGATGCGCCCGACCAGACCGATATTCAGAACGCGATGCGATCCCGGCGGTTCGGACGCTCCCGGATCGCGGGCGGTCAGCGGGCGGAAACGCTCCACGTCGACCGCATCCTCAATCTGAGCGATTTGGACGGCACCCAGGCGCGCCATCTGCAACGTACGCGTGATCCGCGATGAGATCGAGATCAGCCCCGTCGCAGCGAAGAGTCGGTGCTTCCATATCCCCCGCCAGCCGACCGGCCCCCGGACGTGCACCACCGAAGGCAATTGCAGGCGCCACCACAGCCAATGGAGATAGTTGCCCAGACCCATGTCGGAGGCGTGGATGCAGTCGGGCCCGAACCGTCGGGCCAGCACCACCAGCCTCTCGGCGTCCGCGTACCGTGAAAGGCTGTTTCGCAGCTTCCTCCAGGGGCGCAGAGCCATCACTTCGGTACAGACCCCGCCCGACCTCAATTCCTCCACCACCGGACCGTCGGCCGTGCAGACCACCATCGGCTCATACGAGGCGTCCAGCCCCTTCAACAGAAGCAGGAGCTGGCGGTGAGCGCCACCAATGTTGCCGCCTTTGGATAAAAAGAGAATTTTACGGATGTGGTTGTCTGCCTACTTCATCAATGCTGTCTTACTCAAGGTGCGCATGGATTCTATCATTCTCTGAATCCAATGTCCAGCGTCAACTGCGATTGGCGCGCCGGGTCGGTCCGTGGTATGCTGCCCCGCTGTCATGGCCGGCGCAAGGACACAGGCCGGTCAGTCAAACTGTTGTCATCGGTCCGACTCATGCGCAGACGATTGCGTCAGAAAATCCGACAGATCATCGATGTCGCCCGCTACGCCCGGCGCGCCTCGCCCGCGTATGGCGTCGGCGCCCTTTCCCTGTACGCACATACCGCTCCCCTCTGCTCCGAGCACGGATTCACCGGGGCCGAGGCCTACCGCCTAGGTCTCTTCGACCCTTCGATCCGCCCCGCCGACCTGGAGGGCTATTGCAGCCGAAAGCGCTTCACCAAGATCCAAAGATCGATCAACCCGCCGTCTCTGACGCCCTTGCTGCGAAACAAAGCCATTTTCTATCGCTTCTGTCTGGCCCACAGGATTCCCGTCCCCGCTCTCTACGCCATCGCCCTGGGCCCGACGCACGGCTGGACCTCTGTCGGCCCAATCCCCATCGGCGCCGAACAGTGGATCGCCTTCCTGCAACGCGATCTGCCCGCCGAGTTCGTCATCAAGCCGGTCGAAGCCGCGTTTGGCCGGGGCGTCCTGCTCCTTCGCCGACAGAACGATCGATTCGCAGACCCCAACGGCCGGGAGTTTCCCGCCTCACAACTCTGGGAGCATCTTGGCGCCGACTGCTATCGCGATGGCTTCCTGATCCAGCAGCGTATCTACAACCACCCGCAACTGGTGGAATTGACGGGCGTGGAGTATCTTCAGACGGTCCGCCTGACCACCCTGGTGGGCGCCGACCGACAAGCTCATGTGATCCACTCGCACGCCAAGCTGATCACCGGATCGAACGTCACCGACAACTTCCACGGTGGTTCCACCGGCAACCTCCTGGTTTCCGTACACCTGGAAGACGGTCGGCTGTTCGACCCCCTCACAGCTTCCCCCGACCTCCCTGGCTACATCCCGCTGGAGAGACATCCCCACACCGACCGCCGGATTCCAGACTTCCGCCTGCCCTTCTGGGACGAGGCCCGCGCGCTGGTCTGTGAAACCGCCATGCAGTTCCTGCCCGTCAGGAGCGTCGGCTGGGACGTCGCACTCACTCCCGCCGGCCCTCTGATCATCGAGGGAAACATCTGGTGGGACCCCCCCAACCAGCAGAAGAACCTCCATCTGATCTTGAAGACCATCCGCGACCTGTGTCCTCAGGCAACATGAGTGCCCCGCGCCCGCTCGCCAAACGCAAGCAGAAAAAGCCCGATCGGCCTTTGCAGCAGGGTGCCTGAGCCGGTACAATCGTATTCGGATGCAGGGCCAACCCCGTGCAACCGCCAACGCCGACTAAAGAACGGGAGGCAGGTCATGAAGCACAACGCCATCCATCGACGGACGTTCCTCAAGAATGCCGCCGCCACAAGCCTCGCCTTCCCTCTGGTGGTGCGATCGTCCGCGCTGGGCAAGGCGGGCGCCGTCGCGCCGAGCGAGCGGATCACGATGGGATGCATCGGCGTCGGCGGCATGGGCACCAACAACATGCGGGCCTTCCTCGCCCAGCCCGACGTCCAGGTGCTGGCGGTCTGCGACCCCGTCAAAGCCAGCGACCAGTACGGACACTGGTACAAGAAAGGCTGGAACGGACCCTGGTTCGGGCGCGAACCCGCCGCGAAGATCGTCGACGACGATTACGCCCGCAAGTATGGTGCAGGCCAATATCAGGGCTGCGCCGCCTACGTCGATTTCCGCGACCTGATCGCCCGCGACGACATCGACGCGGTCTCGATTGCCACCCCCGACCACTGGCACGCGCTGCCCGCGATCCGCGCCGCCGAGTCGGGCAAAGACATCTACTGCGAAAAACCCATGAGCCTGACCGTCGCGGAGGGCCGCGCCATGGTCGAAGCGGTCCGCCGCTACAACGTCGTCTTCCAGACCGGCACCCAGCGGCGATCCAGCCAACTGTACCGGTTCATTTGCGAGGTCGTCCGCAATGGGCGCATCGGCAAGCTCCAGCGGGCCCTCGTCGGCATCGGCGCCAACAATAAGCAGGCGCCGCCCAGCGACTGGCAGCCCATGCCGGTACCCGACTGGCTGGACTACGAGACCTGGCTCGGTCCTGCGCCGTGGGCCCCCTACCACAAGGACCGCTGCCTCTACACCTTCCGCTTTGGCGAAGACTACTCCGGCGGACAGACCACCAACCTCGGCGCCCACGGCATCGACGTCGTCCAATGGGCCAACGGCACCGACGATACCGGACCGGTCGAGTTCGAAGACCTCGGAGGCGAATTCCCCCGCGATGGCCTGTTCACCACCGCCACCCGGGTCCAATTCGCCGCCCGCTATGCCAACGGCCTCGAGCTGATCTGCAGGACCCAGCAGGACGAGATCTACCGCTTCGAGGGCAGCGAGGGCTGGATCCAGGTCCCCGTCTACTCCGACGAGATCACCTGCGAACCCGAATCGCTCAAGACCACCGTCATCGGTCCCAACGAGATTCATCTCTACGAGAGCAACGATCACCACCGCAATTTCATCGACTGCATCAAAACCCGGACGCGGACCGCCGCTCCCGTGGAGGTGGGCCATCGCTCGGTGACCATCTGCCATCTGGGCAATATCGCCATGAAACTCAAAGGCAAATTCCAGTGGGACCCCGCCAAGGAGTCCTCCCCCGACAGCCCTCAGGCCAACGCGCTGCTCTCCAAAACCATGCGCAGCCCCTGGCGCCTCTAGAGTACAAAGAAGATCGGGAGAAACACATGAAGGGCAAAGCAATCTCTACGTGTTGCACCATCCTGCTGGCGTCGAGCCTCCTTTTCGCGCAGGCAGACGAACCGGTCACCCTGGACACCGACCCGAATCTCGTCGCCCGCTGGACGTTCGACGAGACCGCCGGACTGACCGCTGCCGATTCCTCGAAGCATGGACGCAGCGCAACCCTCCAGGGAGAGCTGTCTTTCGACCGGTGCTCCGCACCTGGACGAGCCGGTAAGGCGATCCGCCTGGATGCCAAGGACTACCTCGAGGTGCCCCAGTATAAGGGCATCGGCGGAAACCGCCCCCGTACCCTCGCCGCCTGGATCAAAACGGACACCGCTTCCGGACAGATCGTCTCCTGGGGAACCGACGACTTCGGCAAGATGTGGACACTCGGCTTCATCCGTGGCCGCGTCGGCGTCACCCCCCACGGCGGCTACCTCTATATGAACGCCGAGACCCACGACAGCCAGTGGCACCACGTCGCCGTCGTGGTCCGCCAGGCGGAAGCACCCAACCTGCACGATGACGTAACGCTCTATCTCGATGGGGAGGTCGCCGTCATCCACGACATCGGCCTGCTGGATCTCTGGCCCATCGACACCGGAAGCGAACTCGACGTCCGCATCGGCCGCAACTTCAAGGGCCTGATCGACGACCTGCGCCTCTACGACCGCATGCTCTCCGATGACGAGATCCACGCCCTTTTCACCCTGGAAACCGACCACCCGTTGAAACAGCCTCGATAGCTCAAAGGAGCCGCCATGGAAGACAAACAACGCACCCGACGCCAGTTCATGCGCGAGACCGCCGTCGCAGCCGCCGGCATTGCTGCCGGTATCGGCATCGCTCAGGCAGCCGAAACCACGCCCGATACCTCGAAGATCCTCAGCTACAACCCCGACATGGAATACCGCCGGCTCGGCAAAACCAACATCATGGTCTCCGCCGTCGCCTTGGGTGGCCACTCCCGCAGCAACGACCAGGAGCGGGCCGACATCATCCGCCGCTGCATGGACGCCGGCATCAACTACATCGATGCCTGCTGGGACAACGAGGTCAAACGCGACGCCAAAGCCCTCCAGGGACGCCGCGACCAGGTCTACCTGGCCCTCTCCCACGGCGCCAAGGAGGTCCGCAACGAGGACTTCCGCACCTCGAAGAAGCTGCTCGCGTCCCTCGACGAACTCCTGCGTGACTCGAACCAGGAGTACACCGACCTCTGGCGGATCACCTGCCTCGAGCCGGGAGGCCGACACACCTTCAACACCGCCTGCGAGATCGTCGACGCCCTCGAAAAGGCCAAGAAGCAGGGCAAGGCCCGCTTCATCGGCTTCTCCACCCACGACCGTCGCTGGATCGAGTTCATGATCGAGTACTTCCCCCAGATCGAGGTGGTCTGCTTCCCCTTCACCACCATGACGAAGAAGGCCCCGCAGGACAGCCTTTTTGACGCGCTCAAGAAGCGCGACGTCGGCGCCTTCGGGATCAAGCCGTTCGCCGCTGCCTCGTTGTTCACCGGCAACGCCGTACAGGACAATCGCCGGGGCCGTCTGGCACTGCGCTACATCCTGCACAGCAACACCGTCGTCCCCATCCCCGGCATGAACCGCCCCGAAGAGGTGGACAACGTCATCAAAGCCGTCTCGGAACGGCGTCAGCTTGATGTGCAGGAGAGCGCCGAACTCGAGGCCGTCGGCCGCCAGACCTTCGCTCGCCTGCCCGACCAGTACCAGTGGCTCAAGAACTGGCAGTACGTCTGAGCGACCCTGCCCGTTGCTGTACCTCAGAAAATCGGAGATACGAATGCGCTTCATCGTCCCTGCGAAATGGCTCTATCCAATTCTCGGTCTCATCGCCCTGCTGCTCCTTATCGCCGGGGGCTGCGAACGCAACACCACCGCCGTATCCTCGATGGAGGAACCGCCCGCGCCGGCGGAGGAGCCGCTGCTCCTGGAGGACGAGCCATTGCTGCTGGAAGATGAACCCCTGCTGTTGCTCAATGATGAGCCCGCCACTGCCTCGTCGGATCAGCCAGGGGCCGACAACAGCCGGTGTTTCGTCTGTCATGCCAACTACCTGGACGAGAAGATCGCTGTCACGCACGCCCGCGTCGGCATCGGCTGCGCCAAGTGCCACGGTCCCAGCGACGAGCACATCGCCGACGAATCCTGGGCCTCTGGCGGAAGCGGTACCGCCCCCGACGTCATGTTCCCCCGCCCCGAGATCAATCCCGCCTGCATGAAGTGCCACCGCAAGGACCAGATCGACACCGCCGATCACGAGCCCCTCTTTGCCGCCGCCTCGCAGAAGGTCTGCACCGACTGCCATGGCAACCACCGCCTCCCCGTCCGTCGAACCACCTGGAAGTAGCCTGGCACACACCCCCTCCCCCCTTGAACGAAGCGCAGCGAAGTGAAGGACCTCCCCGAAAACCCGGGCGGCCCTCTCACCCGCACACGCCGGAGACGATTTTCCCGGGATCTTTGCAGAACCGCCGTCGCGGTCCCACGTAAGGCTTCTGCTCAGCGATAGCGGTGCGGCCGGAAAAAATCTCCCCGCGAATCAAAAAAAGCGCTTGCTAAGAGATAGCAGCTACTATATAGTATTGACTCCTAATTTCGTACCCGTTGCCGCTGGAAGTCTACCAGCGCAACGAAACAGAGCTGGAATTCGCAGGGATCCTGGATGAGTGAAACCCCAGAAACCATCACGGACGGGGAGATCGCACGAAAAATGGATGCGTTTCGAACCCGATGTCACCAAGCGGGCCTGAAGGTCACGCCCCAGCGACTGGCCGTCTACCAGACCCTGGTCCAGACCGATCGGCACCCCTCCGCGGAAATGGTCTATCAGTCCGTGCGCCAAATCCACCCCAGCATCTCGCTCGACACCGTCAACCGCACCCTCCTGACCCTCAGCGAGATCGGCGCCGCCTTCATCGTCGAGGGCTCCGGCGACGCCAAACGATTCGATGCGAACCTGGGCCATCACCAGCATTTCAAATGCGTCAAATGCAAGCGAATCCTCGACGTACACCACGAGCCATTCGATCGCATCGCCCTGCCCCCGCACCTGGCAGAGGGCTTTGCCGTACTCCGGACGACCGTCTACAGCGAAGGCTTCTGCGACCAGTGCCGTCCCGCCGACCCGCCGGACGAGCCGTCGTCGTAACAACCAAACCATCCAAAACCTGTTTCAAAGGAGGTCATGAATGAGTCTAAAGGGAACCGAAACGGAAAAGAACCTGCTGGCAGCCTTTGCCGGCGAGTCCCAGGCCCGAAATCGCTACACCTACTACGCCGGTCAGGCCAAGAAAGAGGGCTACGAGCAGATCGCGTCCATCTTCGACCAGACCGCCAACCAGGAAAAGGAACACGCAAAGAGGCTGTTCAAGTTCCTCGAGGGCGGTGAAGTCCAGATCCAGGCCGCCTTCCCCGCCGGCAAGATCGGCACGACCGTCGAAAATCTAAAGGACGCCGCCGCCGGCGAGCACTACGAGACCACCGAGATGTACCCCGAATTCGCCCAGACCGCCGAGAAGGAAGGCTTCGCGGAAGTCGCCGCCGTGTTCAAGAAGATTGCCGTCGCCGAGAAGATGCACGAAGACCGTTATCTCAAGCTGGCCCAGAACATCACCGACGGAACCGTCTTCAAACGCTCGACCCCGGTCCGCTGGGTCTGCCGCAACTGTGGTTTCGTCCACGAGGGCCCCGAAGCCCTGAAGGTCTGCCCCGCCTGTGCCCATCCGCAGGCCCATTTCGAGATCGAAGCAGTCAATTACTAAAGAGCAAACCCAGGCGTCCGCACGTTCGTAGTGTGCCCGGAAAGGCCTATCGCGGGCCCGATCCCGATATGCGTCGGACGGATCACTACGAACGGGCGGGTGCGCCGGTGCGGACGAGAACCCCACAGGTCCGCAGCGAAACACCACCAGCGGTCCGTGCGGCAACCAGGAGCACACGACCCCAAGGGGGTAAGGAGAAAACTCATGCAGGAACGAACGGGTTTGGTAACCATGAAGGGCAATCCGCTCACGCTGCTCGGACCCGAGGTCAAGGTGGGCCAGGCGGCGCCGGATGTCGAGCTGGTCGCCAACGATCTGTCCACCGTCAAACTGTCGTCCTTCAAGGGCAAGGTCGGCATCTTCACCTCGGTGCCGTCGCTCGACACCTCGGTCTGCAACAAGGAGACCCGCCGCTTCAACGAGGCCGCCGCCTACCTGGGCGACGACGTCGTGGTCCTGGCGATCAGCGTCGATCTGCCGTTCGCCCAGGGGCGCTGGCGCGAGGAAGCAGGCGTGAACAAGGTCCAAACCCTCTCGGACCATCGCGATGTCGCCTTCGGCGCCGCCTATGGCGTCCTGATCCAGGGGCTGCGCCTTCTCGCTCGCGCCGTGTTCGTCGTCGACCGAGAAGGCGTGATCCGCTACATCGAACTGGTGGACGAAGTCACCAACGAGCCCGACTACGACGCCGCGCTCAAGGCCGCCGAGAAGCTGCGCTAAACGAACCTCCACGAAAACGGCGCCGCAGCCGCCGAGTTCAGGGGCCGTAGCCATGAAACAGATCCGACCCAACGTATTCGCCGTCGGCGCCATCGACTGGGACCGAAGGCTCTTCGACGAGCTGATCCCGCTGCCCGAGGGGACCACCTACAATTCGTATGTGGTCAACGGCAGCGAGAAAGTGGCCCTGCTCGACACGGTCGATCCGACCAAGAGCGAAACCCTGCTGGCCAATCTCGTTTCGCTGGAACTCGACAAAGTCGACTACATCGTCTCGCACCACGCCGAGCAGGACCACAGCGGGACGATTCCCGAAATCCTGATGCTCTACCCCGGCGCCAAGATCGTGACCAACGCCAAGTGCCGCTCGATGCTGATCGACCTGCTGCACCTCGAGGAGGATCGCTTCCTCGTCGTCGAAGACAACCAGACCCTCTCCCTGGGCGACAAGACCCTGCGCTTCATCAACACCCCCTGGGTCCACTGGCCTGAGACGATGGGCACCTATCTCGAAGAGGACAAGGTCTACTTCTCCTGTGACTTCTTCGGCGCGCACCTGGCCGAGAGCAGCCTGTTCGTCGCCAGCGAACCGCTCGTCTACGAGGCCGCCAAGCTCTACTTCTCCGAGATTATGATGCCCTTCCGCACGGTCATCCGCAAGAATATCGAGAAGATCGACGCCCTCGACATCGACGTGATCGCCCCCAGTCACGGGCCCGTCTACGACAACCCCCGCTTCATCATCGACGCCTACAAGGACTGGATCAGCGACGACGTCAAGAACGAGGTCGTCCTCGCCTATGTCTCGATGCACGAGAGCACGCAGAAGATGGCCGAGCACCTGACCGATGCGCTGGTCGAGCGAGGGATCCTGGTGCGCCCGTTCAACCTGGCGGTGGCGGACCTGGGCAAAGTGGCGATGGCGCTCGTAGACGCCGCAACGGTGGTCCTCGGATCGCCCACCGTCCTGACCGGCGCCCATCCCAAGGTGGCGTACGCCGCCCTGGTCGTCAACGCCCTGCGGCCCAAGACGCGCTTCGCCTCGATCTTCGGCTCCTACGGATGGGCCAGCAAAATGGTCGAGCAGCTCTCCGGACTGCTCTCGAATCTCAAGGTGGATATCATCCCGCCGGTGGTCTCCCAGGGACAGCCCAAGGACGACGCTTTCCTGGCCCTGGACCAACTCGCCGACGAGATCCTGAATCGCCACCGGGCGATCCGTGTCGCGCAGTAAACTATGCGATCCCACAGGTGCAGAATGAAAGGAGCCGCTGAAGACGGAAGGTGATGAATCCATAGACCACTGTGGCACAGCCACATCGTTCCCGAACAGAGGGACCAACAGCACAGACTTTGGAAGGCAGGACTATATGATCAGCAAGAAAATGGTCAAAGCGCTCAACGAGCAGATCAATGCGGAGATGTATTCGGCCTACCTCTATCTCTCGATGGCCGCCTATTTCGAGGCCGAGAATCTCCCCGGGATGGCCGCCTGGATGCGAACCCAGACCCAGGAGGAAACCGCCCATGCGATGAAGTTCTTCGATTACATCCACGAACGCCGCGGGCGGGTCGTCCTCCAGGCCATTGACCAGCCGATCGAAGAATGGAAATCCCCGCTGGCCGCCTTCGAAGCCGCCTTCGAACATGAACAGATGATCACCGGACGCATCGACGATCTGGTCAACCTGGCGGTCCAGGAGAAGGACCACGCCACCAACGCCTTTCTCCAATGGTTCGTCAACGAGCAGGTCGAAGAAGAGACCTCCGTTGACACCATCGTCCAGATGCTTAAGATGGGCGAAAAAGCCCCCGGCGCCATGTTCATGATCGACCGCGAGTTGGGGCAGCGAACGTTCACACCACCGACGCAATAAGGAGAACACTGCATGAGCGTGACATTCAACGCGAACGAAGTTTTCGAGATGGCCGAGCAGATCGAACGCAACGGCGCCAAGTTCTATCGCGAGGCCGCCGCCAAGACCGCCGGCCAGGATCTCAAGGACATGTTTCTCAACATGGCCGACATGGAAGACGGACACCTCCAGACCTTCCAGACCATGCGCCGGGAGTTGAACGAGAAGGAGAAGGCCGAGACCACGTTCGATCCCTATAACGAGGCCACGCTGTACCTCCAGACCATGGCGGACAGCAAGGGCAGCGAAGGGCTTAAGAGCCCCACCGAGAAGCTCACCGGCAAGGAGAGCCCCCAGGAGCTTCTGGAGATCGCCATCGGCGCCGAGAAGAATTCGGTGCTGTTCTATGTGGGCTTGAAAGACCTCGTCGGCGCCCAGGCCGGTCGGGACAAGGTCGAGGCCATCATTCGGGAAGAGGTCCGGCACGTGGCGGATCTGAGACGACAGTTGATCGCGTTGAATGAAAGGAAGTAGTGATGAAGTATCGATGTATTCTCTGCGGTTACATTTACGATCCCGCCGTCGGGGACCCCGATAATGGCGTGGCCCCCGGGACCGCCTTTGCCGATCTTCCCGACGACTGGGTCTGTCCGGAATGCGGAGCGGAAAAAGACCAGTTCGAACCCGTCGAAGACTGAGACGCGATGGATCGACGATGAAACGATGGACGCGAGCCTCTGTCGCCCAGGGGCTCGCCTCCATGCATCGCATCGGCAGGATCGAGCCGGCCCGACGGTCGGTCGGGCCTGTGGGGGACCAGGGACATGGCGATTCAGGACATTCACCCTTCCGTTGCCGCCCTCGACATGGTCTGTGTCGAGACCCCGGCGCCGCCGACCGCCATGGTGGTCTTCGGCGCCTCGGGCGATCTCGTCAATCGCAAGCTCCTGCCCAGCCTCCTCCAGATCCGCCGGCACGACCTGCTCAGCGAGCAGTTCTGCCTGCTGGGCTGCGGACGGACCGAATACTCCGACGACGAGTTCCGCCGGACCGTCCGCGAGGCCCTCGCCGAATATGCCCCGGAGGCTGCCGGCGAGGCGGTCGCCTCCTTCCTCGAAAAGCTCCACTACATCAGTGGCAACTACGACGATCCCAACTTCTATCAGCGGATCAACCGGCGCCTGAGCGAGCTGAAGGAACAGCACGGCATCTGCGGCTGCGACATCTTCTACCTGGCGGTCCCCCCGCTGCTCTATGGCACCATCAGCGAACACCTCGGCGCCGCCGGCCTCTCCCGACATGAGCGACCCGATTGCGAGCAGTGCGCCCGCCTGGTCGTCGAAAAACCCTTCGGCACCGACCTCCGCAGCGCCGCCGAGCTGAACCAGACCCTCTACAAATGGTTCAATGAGTCGCAGATCTACCGCATCGATCATTACCTGGGCAAGGAAACCGTCCAGAACATCATGATCTTCCGCTTCGCCAATGCCATCTTCGAGCCCGTCTGGAACCGCAGCCACGTCGATAACGTGCAGATCACCATCGCCGAAACGCTGGGCGTGGCTCCGCGCGCGGGCTACTACGACCGCTCCGGCGCCCTCCGCGACATGTTCCAGAACCACATGCTCCAGATGATGGCCCTGGTCGCCATGGAGCCGCCGATCTCGTTCGACGCCGACCGCATCCGCGACGAAAAGGCCAAGCTGCTGCGCTCCATCCGCCCCTTCGAACTCGACGCCTGGAACAGTGGCTTCATCCGCGCTCGCTACAGCGCCGGCACCATCGACGGCAAAGACGTCCCCGCCTACCGCGACGAAGAAGGCGTCGCCCCCGACTCGACCACCGAGACCTTCGTCGCCGCCCGTCTGCTCGTCGACAACTGGCGATGGAAAGATGTCCCCTTCTATCTGCGCACCGGCAAGCGTCTGGCCCGCAAGACTACGGAAATCGCCATCACCTTCAAGCAGGTCCCGCATTCGCTGTTCGGTTCGGTAGGCCTCGACGACATGCCGCCCAACGTGCTGGTCTTCAAGATCCAACCCCAGGAAGGCATCTCGCTGCACTTCCAGGCCAAGCGTCCCGGCTCCAAGATCTGCATGGGCACCCTCAACATGAGCTTTGGCTATAAGGACGTCTTCGGCGTCGACATGCCCGAAGCCTACGAACGACTCCTCCTCGACTGCATGCTCGGAGACCAGACCCTCTTCACCCGCTTCGACAGCGTCGACCTCGCCTGGCAACTGCTCATGCCCGTCCTCGACGCCTGGCACGACGGCCACGCCCCCCTCGCCGAATATCCCGCCGGAAGCCAGAGCTTCTCCCAGGCCGACGCCCTCCTCGCCAACGACGGTCACCGCTGGCGACCCCTCACCACCAAATAGCCACCCGCCACGCCCTATCGAAGAGAACACACTCCCGCACCCGACATCGGCGTCTGGAATAATGGAATGCTGGAAGAATGGGACGCCGCGCGAAGCCCCAACATTCCACCATGCCAATACCCCCACGCCTTGCCCTCACCCCGCCTCCATCGACAACAACGCGCTCGCCCCCCTGGTCCTCCTGAACGCAGCGCAGCAGAGTAAAGAGCCCGCCCTGAGCGCAGCCGAAGGGACCTCCCCTGCAACCGAGACACTCCTCCCCGCACGCTCCTCCACCTTTGTCATCCTGAGCCGAAGGCGAAGGATCTGGCCCCCGACCGAGATCGCACTCTTCTGCGCTACCCGCGTCCCTTCCGCAACGACATATCCCGCGCGAGTGTCCTACCCCCGCGCCGTGTACCCACGTTGAACCGGAGCCGCAACCCTGTAAACCACGTCCGTCTTCGTCACCGGATTCGTCTCACGAAACTCTTCGACAGAAATCGTCGGTCCCTGGGATACGACCACCTCCTCCTTTTCCACGTCGCCGTCATACCAGTGCACCACGATCTGCAATTCCCCTGCTCGTTCAGCAACGTCGCCAAAAAACGCCACAAGATCCGCACTCAAGCCAGGCCCCACGGCGCCGGTATCAGAGAAGTGCTGCGATATGGCTCGCTCCATACGCGATTGGGACCACCCTTTGGCTTCGTACTTGCGTCGGAGCCTCTCAAAGGCTTCCTTCTCTCGGGACGGCCGTTCCTCCTCAAAAAGTCCACACGAGCACATTTCATCAGACACAACGAGATAGGTAGCGAACCCACGCGGAAGCTGTGCCGTGACCGACGGGTTCGCCACGCTCTGGACAACCAGCCCCTCAGCGCGCTGACCCACAAGATGGGCAGCGGCACGTTCCGCCACACCAACCGTGATGAAGTAGCACATGAGACACCTGCCGAAAGCGCTCGCCTGTCAGCGTGCCGCGTCGATGAGGGCGCGGATGTTCTCGGTGGGCACGTCGGGGGGCATGCCGCCGCCGCAGGAGAGGATGATCCGCCGCTTATCCTCGATCGAGTCCAGCGCCGCTCGCACGCTGGCGGTCACCTCCTCGGGCGTTCCCTGCGCCAGCACGTCGCGAGGCGGGATGTTGCCCAGCAGCGTCACTGTCTCGCCCGCTCGCTCCCGCATCTCCGCCAAGGAATGATCATACGCGAAATTGAACAGATTCACGCCCATCTGCGCCAGGTACGGCGCACAGACCAGCCCCTGCGCATCGTTGTGGAAGAACCGCACCGGCACGTCCAGAGCCGCGAACACCTGCGTCAGATAGGGCAGCGCCGACTCCTGGAAATCCGCATCCCCCAGAAACCCCACGATATCGTCGAGAATGAAAACGCCCTCGATCGATGGGAATCGCTCCTTCTGGAGATTCAGCCAGTCGACGCTGAACTCCGTGATCAGCGTCAGCAGCTTTCGGATGGGCTCGGGGTCCGTCCGCAGCGCCATGAGAAACTCGGTCGTACCCATCAGAAACGTTGCGATATTCAACGGCCCCCTCGCGATCGCAAACCGAATCCGATGCCCCGCCTTCTCGATCGCCGCCTGATGGAGTTCGAGCCGCCGGAGCGTAAAGGGCAGCAGCCCGTCGCTCTTCGGATCGGGCTTCTCGATCCCTGCAATGTCATCGATGCTCCCGATGATCTTGTCCGCATAGGGCAGCCCGCGCTCTTCCCAGCGGCACTTCGTCCCGAACGCCGAGGGCTCCGTGCACATCCCGTACTCCGACCAGAACCCCGGCAGGAACATCGCCTCGGGAAACGTCTCGATCGCCTTGAAGTTCGCCTCCAGCCAGACCCGATCGCTGCTGTAGTAATCCAGCACCGTCTGCCCCGCCCAGCCCGGCAGCCAGGGACTATCGATGATGAACCCCACCGGAAACGGATCGACCGCCTCGCCCCTCAAAACCGCCAACAGCACGTCCCACTGCTCGTTCGTCATCTCACGCGTCCCATTCGCATCTCAGCCAATCTCCACCTCCGCTCCCGACCGTTCGGCCGACACGTAGGCACTGTAAATCGTCGCAATGCAGTCCGCCGCCAGCAGACTGTCGCTCTCCACCGGCTCGCCATAGGCGGCGCTGCGGTAGAACGCCTCGATCTCCTGCGGATACCCTGTGAACCAGTCCTCGTCGGGCGAGGGACTCGACCAGCCCTGCTTGGTCCCCGTCTTCTCCACCACGTAGATGTCCTTGAAGTTCGCCTCCACCGGGTTATACGCCTGCATCGCGGTGTTCGGATTGATGTTGCAGACCGAACGGTGGTTGTTGGCCGCCACCTCCAGCCAGTTGTGGATGCCGCCCAGGATGATGTCCGACGCGAAGATCGTCGCCAGCGTCCCGTCCTCGAAGACTACGTGCATCACCGAGAAATCGTCGATGTCGAAATAGTCGCTTCGAATGTGTCCCTCGTCGCGGAAGCTCGGCATCCGCGTCAGCGCGTGCGTCCGAGCCGTCACGCTCCTCGGCCGGATCGGCTTGCCGTCCCGAGCCCGCCCTTCCACGCGTTTCAGATACAGCGCCGCCGTCAGCGGATGGCAGCCCTTGCCGATCATCACCCCCCCGCCCGAGTACTTCCAGTAGGCGTACGTCCGCGCGTGCGATCCCGAGTGCGCCTCTTCCCCGTGAATCCACAGGATCTGCGCCCCCGTCTTCTCCAGAATCTCCCGCTCCTTCTGAATCGAAGGGGCGTACACCCAGTTCTCCGCGTAGAGAATCTTCCCCTCGCTCTTGGCCTCCGCCTTCAGCATCCGCTCGACACTGGCCAGCGCGCTCTTCATCGCCGTCTCTTTCGAGAACGTCTCCCCGTTGAAGTCCTCCGATCCGTCGCCGAAGAACCCGGTCAAAGGCTTCTCCACGATCACATATTTGTCCCGCTCCAGCGCCGCGATCGCCACCGGCTCATGCGCCGATGCCGTCGTGCAGCAGTGCACGACGTCCACGTCGTCCAACAGCGCCTCCAGGCTGCCGTACGCGCGGATCTCCCGCTTCTGTGCGTACGCCTCGCCACCCTCCAGCGCGTAAACCCCTTGGACCTCGACGTTCGTCCCGTACACTTTCCGGATCGCCTCGAAGTGAAACGATGCCGAGAACCCGGCGCCGACGATCCCGGCGCGAACGGTCTTCTTCTTCATGCTGCTCTCCTTCTGATGGACGGCTTGTCCGTCCGTGACGATTCGTCAGCGATTCGCAGATTCCTTCGCCGCAGCCTCGTATTCCGCAAACAACTTCGCAATCCCCGCCTCCTTCACGTCGCCATCGTGCACCACCACGCGATACCGCAGCGTCAAAGGCTGGCCCTTCGCAATCTCGGTGTGCTCCCCTTCCGGCCAATACATCGGCGTCGGTGAGAAGAACCCGTAGTTCCTCGTAAACCACTTCGACGGATACCACCGATTCGTCGGGTCTTGCAGGATCGCCAGCCCCTCCGTGATCCCCTCACGCGTGCCGCTGTAATCGCACCAAGGCGAAGCGACGCCGAACGTGCCCTTCTCCGCCAAGTCGCCCTGGGCGTTGATCAGCGCGCCGCCCGAATCGACGCTCAACTCCGGCACCATCCGCGCCGAAAACAGCGAGTGGTTCGTCCTGCCGATGCGAATGTCGACCAGCGGATCGAGCGTGATCTCGAAATCGATCAGCCGAAGGTCGTCCCGCGGCGCCGAAATCACGATCGTGCGCCGGTCGCGGATAACCGGGTCCTTCCCAGGCTGCCGCCACAGACACTCATCCGCAATCGTCACCGACGACCCTTCCGCAACCACGATCTTCGGACCCTGCGAAACGATCTGCCCCCGCTCGTTCGAATCCTGCCAGTAGTTGCCGCCGTTCACCTGGTCGCACCCGAAAAACAGCGAGTGATGGTGAGGATAGGGCCACGACGTCTCCGTCGTCACCGACTTACCCGACGTCGGCCCGTTCACCGGCCAGAAATACGGATACTTCTGAAGCGATCCGTACTTGTAGCAGGTGAAACGCTCGCCGTCGATATCGACCACCACCCGCATCCGATTCGCCTCGAGCTGCGCCGTAATCTGCGCCCCCTCCGCCCGCAGCGGCATCACCATAGCCGCAATCAAAACCGCTGCCGGTATCAGTCGATGCCATCGTTCCATACCAATCTCCCATCCCGTCGTGCAACGAGTCGATCCTTACCTCACACCTGCCACGGACTTCGCATCGTCCGCGCCGTCATCCGGTTCGCCTCGTCGTCGCCAACGAACCGTTCCGCCTGCGGGTCCCATCGCAGTTTGCGCCCCAGACGCATCGCAATGTCGCCCAGCAGACACACCGAGCATGAACGGTGCGCCACCTCCACCGGCGCGATCGTCTCGGCCCGCGACTTGACGCATTCGTAAAAGTTCGCCTTGTGATTGTTACTGACGTACAGCTTCGTTTCGTCGGGCCCGATCGTCTCCTCCAGCAGCGACTTGGGATTCGCGTCGATGAACCCCCGCCGCACGTAGACCCATCCGTCGCTGCCCTCGAAGACCACGCCCTGCTGGTTCTCCGCGTTGTCAGCGCAGATCACCTTGACCCCGTTGGCGTAGGTGTACTCGATGTGGAACCGCCCGTGCACGTCCCAGAGCCCATCCTTCGGAAACTCCGCTCGCCCTTCGATCTCCACCGGCCCAGTGTACTCGGTGCCCATGCCCCACTGGGCGATGTCGTTGTGGTGACTGCCCCACCCGGTGATCATCCCCGCGCTGTAGTCGCTGATGCGCAGCCAGCCCGGGCGGTCGCTGATCTTCTCGGGATGCACCCGCTTCTCCGTATACGGCGCCCACGGCGCCGGCCCCAGCCACATGTCGTAATCCAGCCACTCGGGCACCGGCATCACCGGTTGCGGCTCGCAACCCGGGTCGATCCCGAACCCCACCTTGATCGTGTGCAGTCTGCCCACGCGCCCGTTGCGCACCAGTTCGCACGCCTGCCGAAACCGGCTGTCCGACCGCTGCTGGCTGCCGATCTGAAAGATCCGCCCGCACCGGCGCACCGTATCGCTCACCGCACGCCCTTCCTCCAGCGTCAGCGACAGGGGCTTCTGCAAAAAGATGTCCTTGCCCGCCCGCGCCGCCTCGATCGCCGGGATCGCATGCCAATGGTCCGGCGTCACAATCTGCACCGCGTCGATATCCTCACGCGAAAGCAGCTCGCGGAAATCCCCATACGTCGCACAACCCTGGGACGACGCTTCCCCGCTTCGCTCCCGATACCGCCCCTCGACGAATCGCTTGGCATTCTCCACGCGATGGGCGTCCACATCACAGACCGCCACCACCTGCACCTCAGGAATCCCTACCGCCTCCGACAGATCGCCCATCCCCATCCGACCGACCCCGATGCACCCGACCGTGATCCGTTCGCTCGGAGCCGAAGCCCCGAAAACCCGCGAAGGAACCACCGCCGGCAAGACCAGACCCGCCCCCAGCAGCGCCGAACGCCGCAAGAACCCCCGCCGCGATAAACCCCGACGGTTCCAGTGGATATGACTCCTGGCATGTTTGGGCGTCTTCTCGTTCATGACAAGCTCCTCGAAATGAGCGGATGGCCTCAGTCACGGAAAATCCAAGCTTACCACGCCCCACACCCCCTGTCAACGCCTCCAAAAAGCCCGCCCTGCATCCCCCCACACCACGATTCCTGCCTCCAAGAGTAGCGGCGAGGCATGCCTCGCCCTTCAAACAAGGTCTGCCCCAATCCCATGGCGCGTGGCCGCGACAAACGTGCTACCCCCGTGCACCCCCCAGTTTCTCATCCTGAACGGAGCGAAGCACAGTGAAGGACCTCCCCTCCAACCAAGACATCCCTCCTCGCACACCTCCTCCCCATCGCAGGTCGTGCGTCGCGGCACGACACCCCGTACTTTTTGCCCTGATTCCCTTTGCCGGTTTATGGTATGATAGCACCGGTTCGCACCGGGCCGGGCCCCGCGCGGACCCGTGCAGATTCAGCCCGGTTAGGAGAACAAACCGATGAAGTCCACGCACAGCAGAAGAGAATTCCTCCAGATCGCATCCGCGGGAGCCGCCGCCTCCCTGGCGGGCCTGCCGGGTCTGCAACCCGGCGCCGCCCGCGCTGCCGATGCAACGGGCAAAAAGCCCAAGTTCCACCTGGGCATGGCCTCCTACACCCTGCGCAAGTTCGACCTGGACCAGACCCTGAAAATGACCAAACGGCTCGGCCTGGACTACATCGCCTTCAAGAGCTTCCATCTGCCACTCGACAGCAGTCCCGACCAGATCAAGGACGTCGTCGCCAAGGTCGAAGACGCCGGACTCAAGCTCTACGGTGGTGGCGTCATCTACATGAACAGCGAAGCCGAAGTCCGCCAAGCCTTCGATTACGCCAAGACCGCCGGCATGAAGGTCATCATCGGCGTGCCCAAACCCGATCTGCTGCCCCTGGTCAACGACCTGGTCAAAGAGTACGACATCGTCGTCGCCATTCACAACCATGGACCGGGCGACAAGGTCTACCCGCTCCCCGCGACCGCCTACGAGAAGGTCAAAGGCCTCGACCGGCGCATCGGCCTGTGCAACGACATCGGGCACACCACACGCTCCGGCGTCGATCCCTCGCAATCGGCCCGCAAGTTCGCCGACCGCCTGCTCGACGTCCACATCAAGGACGTCACCGCCGCCAAACCCCAGGGCAGCACGTGCGAGGTCGGCCGCGGCGTCATCGATATCCCCGAATTCATCCGGACTTTGATCGAGATCGACTACGCCGGCATCGTCTCATTCGAATACGAGAAGGACGAAAACGATCCAATGCCCGGCCTGGCCGAATCGGTCGGCTACGTCCGCGGGGTCATTGCCGCCGTCTAGCGCCTCGCTCCCGACCTCCGAATCGGATGCCGCGATGCGAACTCCACGGGGCCGAAAGAGGTAGACCCGTTATGCCGTACAACATTCGAATCGTCAGCACGTATCCGCCCAGGCGATGCGGAATTGGCACCTTCTCGCGGGATCTGGCCACCGCGATGGCCCACTTCACCGCCGAGGTCGGACATATCCGCATCGCCGCCATCGACAACAAGCATGGACCCTACGAGATCCCCGTCGATCTCGTCATCGACCAGTACAATCCGAGATCCTGGCATGATACGATCGTGCACATCTGCACGCGCGCGACCGAGAGCCGCCACCCCACCGTCGTCGTCCTGCAGCACGAATTCGGACTCGACCCCGACGCCCAGGGCAACGACGGACGAGGCACCAACTTCGTCGAGATGGCCAAGGCCTTCGGCGACCGCGGGCTGGAAACCATCGTCTACCTGCACACCGTCCTCGACGAACCCGATGCCCACCAGAGGCAGGTGATCCGAGACCTCGCTCGCTACAGCGACGGTCTCATCGTCACCACCGAAAGCGCCATTCAGATCCTCGAATCCGACACCTACGGCATCGCCCATGCCAAGCTCAAACACATCGACCACGGCATCCGGATGCAGAACCCCTCGCAGTTCAATCGACTCGACATCAAACAGGAATACGGGCTCGAAGGCCGTTTCCTGATCACCACCCTGGGCCTGCTCTCCCCCGACAAAGGAATCCACTACGGCATCCGCGCCTACGGCCGCTTCCTTCAGGAATCCTGCACCGACGATCAGCGGCGACAAATCGTCTATCTCATTGCCGGCCGCTCGCATCCCGAGTTCGTCAAAGCCGAAGGAGGACGCTTCTACCGCGACTTCACCCACACGCTGCATCAGGCCCTCGCGGAAGCCGACGTCAAATGGGGCAAAGTCAAAGAGTTGGGCACCGCTGACTTCGCAGACTACGACGTCGTCTTCCTCGATACCTTCCTCGACGAGAACACCCTGCTCAAACTCTACGGCGCCACCAACGTCATGCTGCTGCCCTACCTGAACATGCAGCAGATCTCCAGCGGCATCCTCGCCGACACCCTCGGCTCCGGCCGCATCGCCATCACCACCAAGTTCCGCTACGCCCAGGAACTCATCCACTCCAACAAGAAATGTCCCGAGGGCCTCATCATCGGACGATTCGCCCGAGGCATCCTCGTCGACCCGGGCGAACCCTCCGTCGAACAGATCGCCCAGGCCCTCGACTACCTCGTCTTCAGTGACCACAAGCGGTTCATGATGGAACGACAGGCCCACCAGAGAGGCTACCAGATGCGATGGAACAACAGCGCCTGGGCCCTCCTCCAGTACATCGACTTCATCCGCGACCAGAAGGAGATCGTCACCGGGCGAGGACTCCAGTTCGTCCGCGAAAAACCCTCCCGCCTCGACGTCCACAAGTTCCGACGCATCAGCGTCACCACGACCGTCGACGCCATCACCGCCGAACCCCAGCCCGACAACACCCCCTGACCCAATAACATCGCCCCCCCACCCCCTGTCATCCTGAGCCGAAGGCGAAGGACCTCCGCCCCGACCGAGACGGCCCCCCTGCGCACGCTCCTCCCCCCTTGTCATCCTGAACGAAGCAAAGCGCAGTGAAGGATCTCCGCCACGACCAAAGCGACCCCCTGCGCACGCCCTACAACTTCACCAGCTTCCCTTCCCGCGCCGACTCATAAACCGCCAGAATCACCTTCACCGCCTTGCGCGCCTCGGGACCGTCGATCCAGAATGGCTTTTCGTTCTCCAGCGCCTCGAGAAACGCGCGGAAGTTCCGCGTATGGTTCTCATAGCTGATCGCCGCCGGGTCGGCGACCCCGCCGCCCCCTTCGATCTTCATAAACTGCTTGCGGACCTCGACATCATCGGGCTGCTTGTCCGCAAACTCCCACAGCGTGATGCTGTTCTCGACATTGATCACCGTGCCCTTCGTTCCCGTGATCTCGAACCGCCGGAACTGACCCGGAAACGACGACGTCGTCCCGTAGATCACGCCCAGCGCCCCCGTCGAATACCGCAGCACCGCCACCGCCGTGTCCTCCGCCTGCATCTCGTGACCCAGCGTCGCCGTATACGCCTGCACCGACTCGATCGGCGGCATCAGATCGCACAGCATGTCGATCATGTGGATCGACTGGTTCATCAGCGCCCCGCCCCCGTCCATCGCCCACGTCCCGTGCCACGAATCCTGGTAGTATTCATCGGTCCGCCACCAGGGCACGTAGACGCTGGCATACGTGATCGTCCCGAACCGCCCAGAGCGGATCGCGTCGCGCAGCGGAATCATCAGGTTGTTGAAACGATAGGGGAAAATGCCGCCCAGCCGCGTGCCCGCCTTCTGGTGGGCCTCGATCATCGCGTCGATGCGCTCCAGCTTGATCTCCAGGGGCTTCTCACACAGCACGTGCTTGCCCGCCTTGGCCGCCGCAACGGTCGGCTCCATGTGCAGCCCGCTCGGCGTCGCGATCGTCACGATGTCCACGTCGTCGCTCTGGACCATCTCCTCGTAGCTGTCGTAGGCCTTGGCGCCATACTTGTCCGCCAGCGCCTGGGCCCTCTCGGCGACCTTGTCGCAGCAGGCCGTAAACTTCGCATTCGGGAGATCGCCGATCGCCCTGGCATGAAAGTCCGCGATCAACCCCGCTCCCACGATTCCAAAATTCCACGTCTTCATCGAAAACTCCCCTTGCCCAAGGAATCAGTCACAGTCCAGACCCACTTCGTTCGCCAGTTCGCGAACCGCCGCGATCGCCCTGGCAAACAGCTCCGGCCCCGTCGAGCCGCCGAACTGCCCGCCCGTCTTCAGGTGTGGCTCCATCGTCATGCACCCATCGTAGCCCATCGACGCCAGTTCCGCCAGCAGCGCCTTGATCTGCCCGTCCCCCTCGCCCGGAACGCTGCCGATATCGGGCGAGCCCAGCTTCCAGTCCTTGATATGGATGTGCACCACGTAAGGCTTCATCACAGGCCAGCACACCTCCACGTTGTTGGTGATCTTCTCGCCCCAGACGAAATTCGCCGGGTCGTAGGCCAGCCGCAAACGCTCCGAGCCCACCGCCTCGACCAGATCCACGCAGTTGGCCGCCGTGTGCCCGTAAATGTGCGCCTCGTTCTCGTGCACCATCGTCACATCGGTGCCCTCGACCACCTGCACTTTCGCCGCCATCCGCTCCAGCACCTGATCGCGATACTCGTCGATGTTCTCACCCTCGGGCGCGTAATAGCTGAACATCCGAATGAACGGCGTCTCAAAATACTGCGCCAGTTCCACCGCGTGCTTGAATTTGTCCAGGTGCCCCCCGAACGGCTCATCCAGCTTCACCTTCCCGATCGGCGAACCGATCGCGCTGACCTTCAGCCCGTGGTCCCGAATCATCTGACGGGCCTCTTTCAGCTCGCCTTGATTCAGGTCCATGATGTTCTTGCGATTGACAAACCGAGGCTCGATATGCCCCACCTTCTCCTTCGCCAGAAATTCCACCTGCGCGCGGAAATCTTCCGTCACTTCATCTGCAAAAGCGCTCAATTTCGCCATTTCACTTGCTCCAAAATCTGCTCGGTTGCTTCTTCCACCGACCAACACGGACGACAGAGTCCGTGACGGTCCGTGTCAGTCCGTGTCCGTCCGTGCCTTGCTCACCGCCTTCTCGGGCAACTCCCGCTCGATCTCGTCGAGTCGGTACCCGAATCCCGCACCGCCCAGCGTCGACAGGTCCACCTGCCCCTCGCGCCGCCGATAGAGCCCGGGATGGACCGCTTCTTCCGGCGCCGAAGCCGCCGGATAGAACTGCATTGCGTTCGTCTCCACACCCATGATCGTCCCCGCATGCGCCGCCAGACGGCAGTGCGGCACCTGCGCCAGCATCGGGTTCGTCAGGTCCTGCACCATCAGCGTCATGCCATGGGCCTTCGCCCAGCACAGACTCAGCAGCGCCCCCGTCTGCGTTTTGCACGTCTTGAGCGCCACGCCCGTCCAGCCCAGCTCGCGCCCCAGCCGGATCAGCCGCCAGTCGTGGGCGCTCTCGTCCATAAACAAAGGCTTGCGCGCCGAAACGCTGTGCACGTCGATCCGATTCGCCTCCAGGTCGTACGGAAAGGGCTGCTCCACGTACAGAATCATCTGATAAATGTGCGGCTGCTCCCGCATCAGCTCGTCCAGAATCCCGTTCACATACCCCGGATCGGTCACCGTGCAGTTGAAATCGCTCGTCAGCCAGATCGCCCCGTTCTCGATCGCGATCTCCCCCACCCGGATCAGTCGGTCCAGGTCCCAGTCCGCATCGTTGCCCCGCAGCTTCACCTTCAGACACGTCAGCCCGTCGCGCTCGATCCAGTCCCCCAGCAGCACCGGATACCCATCGTCGGGCTCCTCTCCCGTCAGCTCCGACTCCTCCAGCAGATCCTTGCCCCCCACCAGGTGCCAGGCGGGCAATCTCGAAGGCGGATCGCTCACCAGAAAGTCCGCCGGATACGTGCCCGCAAACGACACCCCGCTGCCCGCTGCCGGCTCCAGAAAATGCCCCAGATCGACGTTCATGAACTCCGCGCTGTAGGTCGCATAGATGTCACGACCCAGCGACTGCCCATACGCGTCGTGCAGCGCGATATCGAACGCCGAACAGCACACCAGCGCCGCCAGCCAGGGCATCGGCTCCGCCCCCGCTCCCCGCTCCTCATTGAACCGCCCGAGCAACTCGCCCAGTACCGACTCGATGAACCGCTGCCCCAGCTCCAGCGGATGCCCCTCCTCGTCGAAATCCGCCCACGCCTGCGCCAGGATCGCGCAGAACCGCTGCATCGCCTCGCACCGCTCCTGATACCCCAGCCCGCTGGGCCAGACCCACTGCACGCTCAAAGGCGTCTCCCCCCACCCCTCGCTCCGCTGCCCCTTTCGGTTCGCCACCTCCATCCGCACCCGCGCGCAGATCACCGACGTTAGCGTCTCCGGCCCGAATTTCAGCGGAACCCGCGTCTGGACCGGTAGAAAATACAACTCCGTAGACACAGTGCGGACGTCGGTCTCCATAGCACCTCTTTCACCTGACAGCTCAACCCGGAAAACCCCTGGACAGCGTAAGCAATGGTGTATAGGCCCGCCCCACCCCTGTCAACCCAAACTTCCCCCGCCCCTCCCCGGCGTCCTCCTTTCCCTGGCCGTCTCTCCGAGCACCCCCTCTGTCATCCTGAGCGCAGCGAAGGACCTCTGCCCGCAACAATCGGGCCCCCCGTGCGCCTGCCCCAGCAACCTCCCTGCCCTCCCCCTCCCTTGTCATCCTGAGCGCCAGCGAAGGATCTCCCCCGCCACCGCGCATCCACCGGATCGGCATCCAGTTCTCTCCGCTCCGACTCGGACCCCACATGGGTGCACCCCACTCCGCAATGACCTGCCTGCCGGTGCCCCATGCACCCGAGACCCCGTTTTTGGCGCTTGCATGCCGCGCCCGAACCCCTATAATCAGCGGAGGTTTCGCTATGGGAGACACCGCATTTGGGCACAGGGTACAGGCAGGAAAATTCACGCAACAAACTTCGTCCACAGCAGAATCGAAAGGAAAGGAGTAGGTATGGCAATCAACCGCAAGCTACGAATGGGTTTGGTTGGCGGAGGCCCCGGGGCATTCATCGGTGACGTGCACCGCAAAGCCTCCCGTCTGGATGGGGAAATCGAGCTGGTGGCCGGAGCATTCGACATCGATCCCAAGAAGTCCCAGCAGATGGGCAAGCAGCTCTATCTCGACCCCAAACGCGTCTACGACACCTACCAGGACATGATCAAGAGCGAGTTGGCCCTGCCCGAGGACCAGCGCATCGACTTCGCCGCGGTCACCACCCCCAACAACTGGCACTTCCCCATCGCCCGCGACTTCCTCAAGGCCGGCTTCCACGTCATGTGCGAAAAACCCATGACCCTCACCAGCAAAGAGGCCAAGGAACTCCAGAAGCTCGTCGAGAGCAAGGGCTTGGTCTTCGGCCTTATGCACAACTACACCGGCTACCCCATGGTCAAGCTCGCCAAAGACATGGTCAAGAAGAACGATGTCGGCAAGATCCGCAAGGTCGTCGTTCAGTACCCGCAGGGCTGGCTGGCCACCGCGCTGGAGAAAACCGGGCAGATGCAGGCCAGTTGGCGCACCGATCCCAAGCAGAGCGGCGCCGGCGGCTGCGTCGGTGACATCGGCACCCACGCCGCCAACCTCGCCGAGTACATCACCGGTCTCAAAATCACCGACATCTGCGCCGAGTTGACCACCTTCGTACCGGGTCGCCCCCTTGACGACGACTGCAACTGCCTGCTCAAGTTCGAAGACGGCGCCAAGGGCGTCCTCCACGCCAGCCAGATCGCCCATGGCGAAGAAAACAACCTGGCCATCTGGGTCCATGGCGAAAAAGCCAGTCTCGAATGGCACCAGGAGCACCCCAACTACCTCTACGTCCGCCGTCCGAGCAAGCCCGAAGAGGTCTGGAAACGCGGCAACGACTACGTCGCCTCCTACAGCAAGGCCGCCGCAAAGAACATGCGCCTGCCCGCCGGGCACCCCGAAGCCTTCTTCGAGGCCTTTGCCAACAATTACCGCAACTTCGCCGAGACCGTCAAGAGCGTCATCGACGGCAAGAAACCTGATGCCCTGGCCACCGACTTCCCCGGCGTCAACGAAGGCGTCCGAGGCATGCTCTTCATCGAGACCGTCGTCGCCAGCAGCCAGAGCAAACAGAAATGGACCGCCATGAAGAAGTAGCACTTCATGCCAGTCGCCTGGAGCCGATCCCCTCGTTCGACGCACCCGACCCGGGTGCGTCGAACGAGGATCCCGCCAGGCCAAGTCAACCTGCCGCGAATCGCGTTCGACTTCGCGGAGGAGGGGTGCGTTTCAACCGCAGCATTCAGGAGCATCACCATGAATAATTCCGTCTCACGTCGTGCCTTCCTCGGCACCGCCGCAGCCGCCATGGCCACCGGCGCCATGCCCTCCGGCGCCCAGGCCGCCGAAGCCAGCGGGAGATTCAAACTCAAGTATGCCCCCGGCCTCGGAATGTTCCAGGCCCACGCCGGCAAGGACCCCATCGACAACCTCAAGTTCATGGCCGACGAAGGCTTCTCCGCCATGTTCGACAATGGCCTGATGGGCAAGCCCCCCGAACTCCAGGAAAAGATCGCCCAGGAGATGGACCGACTCGACATGACCATGGGCCCCTACGTCATGTACGCCGAGTTCGGCAAGCCCACCTTCGTCACCCAGGACAAGGAGTTCCAGGACTACATCGTCAAACGCACCAAAGAAGCGGTCGAGGTCGCCAAACGCACCAACTCCAAATGGACCCTCATCGCCCCCGGATGCATCAGCCAGCGCATGGAGGTCGACTACCAGACCGCCAACCTCATCGACAACGTCCGACGTTGCGTCGAGATCGCCGAGCCCGCTGGAGTGGTCATTGTCCTTGAGCCCCTCAACTGGTGGGCCAACCACCCCGGCCTCTTCCTCCAGAAGATCCCCCAAGCCTATCTGATCTGCCGCGCCGTAAACAGCCCCTCGTGCAAGATCGTCAACGACCTCTATCACCAGCAGATCACCGAGGGCAATCTCATCCCGAACATCGACATGGCCTGGAGTGAGATCGGCGCCTTCCACCTGGGCGACAACCCCGGCCGCCGAGAACCCGGCACCGGAGAAATCAACTACAAGAACATCTTCCGCCACCTCCATCGCAAGGGCTACGAAGGCGTGCTCTGCATGGAGCATGGCAAGAGCAAAGGCGGCAAGGAAGGCGAACGAGCCGTTATTGACGCCTACCGGGCCTGCGACGATTTCGAGGTCTGATCCCTCGGTCGACTCAACAGGCGCAGAAGCATTCGTCATACGAAAGGAACCTCTATGAATCAGCATCTATCCCATCGCCTCGGGAACCTCTCCCGTCGGCACTTCCTCCGGAGTTCCGCCGCCGGAATGGCCGCGGTCGTCGCCGGCAGCAACGTGCTCTTTGCCGCCCAGGCCAAGAGGAAATTCCGCGTCGGCCTCATCGGCTGCGGCGGACGCGGCACCGGCGCCCTCGAAAACTGCTTCGAAGCCGCCGAGATCCTCGGCGTCGAGCTCGAAGCCGTCGCCACCGCCGACTGGTTCAAGGATCGCGCCGTCAACGCCGGCAAGAAATACAATGTCCCCGAATCCCGATGCTTCGCCGGCGCCAATGGCTACAAGAAGCTGCTCGATACCGACATCGAGGTCGTCCTGATGGCCACCTCGCCCAACTTCCGCCCGGTGCACTTCGACGCCACCGTCCGTGCGGGCAAGCACGTCTTCATGGAAAAACCCGTCGCCGTCGATCCCCCCGGTGGTCGTAAGATCATGGCCGCCGGTGAGATCGCCAAGCAGAAAGGTCTCGCCGTCGTCGCCGGTACCCAGCGACGCCACCAGGCCCCCTATCAGAGGATCAAGCACGCCCTCGAACGCGGCGCGATCGGCGACATCGCCGGCGGCGCCGTCTGGTGGTGTGGCGGCGCCCTCTGGTACAAGACCAAGGACCCCAACGAGAGCGATGCCGACTACATGGTCCGCAACTGGGTCAGCTTCACCGAAATGTCCGGCGACCACATCGTCGAGCAGCACGTCCACAACCTCGACGTCGCCAACTGGTACATCGGACGCACCCCCACCTCCGCCCTCGGCTTCGGTGGTCGCGCCCGCCGCAAAACCGGAAACCAGTTCGATTTCTTCAGCATCGATCTCGACTACGGTGACGGCCTCCGCATCCACAGCATGTGCCGACAGATCAACGGCACCGACGGCGGCGTCCGCGAGTTCTTCCGCGGCACCCAGGGCGAAACCTGGGGGGGCGGTGGCCTCAAGGCCGCCAAGGACGTCCAGGTCCCCGAGTTCGAGGATCGCAATCCCTACGTCCAGGAACACGTCAATCTGCTCCGCAGCATCATGGAAGGCAACCCCATCAACGAGGCCCACAACGTTGCCACCAGTACGCTGACCGCGATTATGAGCCGCATCTCCGCTTACACCGGTAAGCTCGTTCGCTGGAAAGACGTCGTTGAGAACGAAAGCTCTCCCTACTACAACCTCACGCTCAAGCCCACCCCCGAAGATTTCGAGAAGGGCGAAGTCGTCGCCCCGCCGGACGAGATCGCCGCAGTGCCGGGCCGAGCCTGATCCCGACCCGATCGTTCAGCGCCTTACCCCTGTTCGAGAAGATGGATAAGAAAAGAAGTCGCGTCCTTTCGGGGACGCGACTTCTTTTTTTGTCGTCACGAAACAGTCATCCCGCTCGCAGCCGGGATCGCTCTGCTGTCTTCTACTCGTCGAGCCGGACGATGTCGGAGAATTCGACGAAGGCCCGAGCCGTCGCCTGATGCGGCTGAATCTCACCCACCAGACCCACCTTGTGCCCCACAAACGCGCTCAGATCCTTCGAAGCCGCCGCACCCGTCGGAGAAACGTAGCAGATCGTCTTGCCCGTCTCATCCATCACGCGATACCGCTTCGCCTGCCCCGCCGGCAGATTGTAGATGTTCGTGTTCTCAAGCTTGCCGATCACCGCAAACTTGCCCATATTCTCGATCTGCGCCAACCGCGCCTGACGGGCCTCACCGATCTTCTCGTTAACCTTCTCCAGCTCTTTGCTCTGAAGCTCCATCTCTTTCGAGACGGTCGCCGCCAGCTCGAACCGGTCGATCTGCTTGAGCGTGAAATCCGCATAGCGAGCCGCACGACCACCCGCTTCGTTCTCCGCCAGCTTCTGGAGCTGCGTCTTGATCTCCGTGTAATCCTGCTGAGCGATCGGCTTGTTTCGTTCCTCTTTCACCTGCTTGCTGATCGCGTAATACACGTCCAGCAGATCCGATTCGCTCTTCTGCTGCTCCGCCGTCGCTGGCTCCTGCGCCGGTGTGTTCGGCGCCGCCGTCGTCACCTCCAGCTCCGCCGGAGCCGTCTCCATCGGCGACCTCACCGGCTGCAGGAACTGGCTGCTCACCCACAAATACGCCCCTTCAGGCGGAGCGATCTTGTAGTAGTCGTCCTTCTCTTCGCTCAGCAGCTTGACGTTCTGCCCCCGATTGAGAGTAACCTGCTTGCTGGTCGAATGGATGGGCTCGACGTAGTCCGAGCCCGCATACACCCCCACCTTGTCGCCGGTGATGATGCCCTGCGTCGGGTTCTCCATGTTGATGCTCACGTACTGCATCGCCACCCACGAGAAGCACCCCGGAGGCGGCACGATGCACGACCAGCCCTGCTGGCTCTTGACCACCTGCACCCGGTCGCCCTTGTAGAGCTTGCCACAGTGATAGAAATTCGTGCCGGGACCGGAACGGACGTACACGTCGTTGCCCACTACGTCGGCCACAAACGGTTCTCCCGCCTGGATGGCCGCACGTACATCTGGGGTCGCCGTCGGCAGATTCGTGTCCGGCTGCGCCCACCCCGGGCTCGCCAGAGTCAAAACCGCAATCAACAGCACAACCAACGATACACGCCCCCCGAACCCTATGCGCACCGCACGTCCTGAAGATTTCATGCGAGCTTGCATCCTAAGTGCCTCCTATACAGATGTTTCCATCGATGCATCAGAAACGGCCCGCTGGCAGGTCGATCCTTCATCGGTGAAACTACCCGCTCGGGGCACTCTTGTCAAGCCTCAACTGCCCCCCACCCGCATTTGTCATCCCCAATCCCCTCCAAGCGGGGTGACACCCTCAATCCCGATGCAATCGGGGTGGGGGATGGTCGAAAACACCGCCCCCTCCAAACGCATGTGCATTCAGCCGATGTCATCAAGCTGAACAAAAACTCAGCCTTGTCATGCTGAACGAAGGGAAGCATCTCCCCCTCGACCCCGAATGACGTTCATTCCCGACACCCCCCGAATCCCGCCGCTCAGCCCCGCAGCTTCGCCAGCTCCTCCTGGCACATCTGAACCTGCGCCGGGTCCGAAAGCCGCTCCGACGCCCGCTCCAGATGTGTAATCGCCTCCTGAGGCCGGTGCAGATACCGCGCGTACAGCAGGCCCAGCATCAGCTCCACCTGCTCGGCGTGCTGGTAGCTGCCGTAGTGCGATAGAAACTGACTGTAGGCAAACGCCGCCTCCGACGCCCGCTGGCTGCTCGCCAACTGGTTCGCGATGTCCAGCAGGTACTGCCGAGGAAGGATCTGCTCGCTGTCGACGTTCATCAACTGCACGTACAGATCCGCCGCCGACGGCAAATTGTGCTCCTCGATCCGCTGACCGATCTCGCCCCGCAGATTCACCACGTCCTCCTCCTTCTGCATCTGCGCCACCGTCTTCCTCACCTCCCGCGACTCCACCGACCGACCGGCCCCCGTCCCCGAAAACGGATCGTATCCCCCCGCCACCACGTCCCGGTATTGCCGCCGCCGATTCCACTGCCTCGCCATCGTCCACAGGTCCCGCCCCTCCGTGCTCACCAGCCGCGTTACCAGCAGCAGGAACGTGATCACGGTGCCGAACGCGTAGCCCGCCAGGTGCGCATCATACGCGATGCTCCCCTGCCCACGCGCCAGGATGTTGTCCAGCAGGATCAGTTTCAGCGCGATGAAATACAGCGCCGGAAGCTCGATCGTCCCGATGAAGAAGAACCAGTACACCACCGTCAGCAGCGAATGCGGAAACAGCACCAGATACGCCCCCGTCACCGCCGCCACCGCCCCGCTGGCCCCCAGCGTGGGCGTCGGGACCGCCGAATGCAACAGAGCCTGTCCGAACCCGCTGACCACCGCGCCGCAGACGTAGAACACCACATACGCCAGATTGCCCAGCTTGTCGTTGACGTTCCGCCCGAACAGGTACAGAAAGAACATGTTCGCCAGGATGTGCCAGAAGTCGTGATGCAGAAATGCATATGTCACGAACGTGTACCACGGCGACAGCGTCGGCACCAGCAGGAAATCCGCCACCCATGGTCGAAACGCCAGTTGCCCCGTCGTCGGGTGAATCCGAAACTCCAGCAGGAAGATCACGAGATTCATCACGATCAGCGCGTAGTTCGCATACGGCGTGCGCCGCGGCTGGATGTTCACACGAATCGGAAGCAGCATAATGGAAACAACTCGTCAACAGATCAGGGATTCTTATCCAGACGGGTCGCCATTCTAAAGGCTCGACCCCCGCCCGGCAAGACAGAAAAAAAGGACGGCGCCGGCCGTCCTCCTCGTGGAAGTGAATCGTGGAAGAAAAGCTTGTTCTCCCCTGCCCGGAAAACATCGCCGGCCCCGAACAGGCAGCCGCCCTCTTCCGCATGGTACCCGCCCTCTACCCAAAATATACGGAAGCGTATTAGGCGAGCCAAACGCCCGCGACGAAATATCTTCCCTCCGTGACGATTTCCTGATAGGTATGAGCACCAGGCGGGCCGTCCCCCGCCGTCCGAAAAAACCAGGTTTCACAAGGCCGCCATGAAGACCGAACCGATCCAACAGCGCGTCAGGAACATCCGCCGCCGACTCCGCGAAAAGGACATCGACGCCCTGGTCCTCACCAAAGCCGTCGACGTTACTTATCTCACCGCCTTCTCCGGCCACGATAGCTGGGCCCTCGCCACCCGCCACGCCGTCTACCTCATCACCGACAGTCGCTACGTCGAGCAGGCACAGAAAGAGTGCATCCGCACCACTGTCGTCCAGCGGCAGGGCCCGATCACCGACGCCGCCGCCCTGCTGATCAAGAAGCTCACAAGCGTCCGCACCGTCGCCATCGACACCGCCGTCTCGCTCGCCGCCTACCAGGCCCTGAAGAAAACCCTGCGCGGACCCCTCAAGACCGTCAGCGGCATCACCGCCGAGTTCCGCACCGTCAAGGACCCCACAGAGATCGACCGAATCAAGAAGGCTGCCGCTTTCTCCGCCCAAGCCTTGGAGCAAACCAAGTCGTTCTTCAAACCAGGCATCACCGAGATCGAGCTGGCCGGCATCCTGGACCTCGAGATGTGCCGCCTCGGATGCAAGCCCGGATTCGAAACCATCATCGCCTTCGGCCCCAACGCCTCCCGCCCCCACCATCAACCGGGACCGCGAAAGCTCCGCGCCACCGACACCATCCTCATCGACTTCGGCGCCCGCTTCGAGGGCTACTGCGCCGACATCACCCGCTGCTTCGTGCTCGGCAAGCCCTCCGCCGCCTACCGCCGCGCCTACCGGATCACCGAGCAGGCCCAAGCCGCCGCCATCGCCGCCGCCCGCGCCGGAGCCACCCTCCGCGAGGTCGACCTCGCCGCCCGCCACGTCGTCCGCGACAGCGGCTTTCCCGTCTATGGCTACGGCACCGGTCATGGCTTCGGCCTCGAAATCCACGAGGACCCCTTCCTTCGCGAAGACGCCAAGGGGACCCTCCAGGCCGGGCAGGTCGTCACCATCGAACCGGGAGTCTACCTCCCCGGAAAGCTCGGCGTCCGCATCGAAGACGACATCCTCATCACCGAAAACGGTTCCCAGCTCCTCACCGCCGCCTGCCCCCGCCTGAGCCTCTGATCGCCCCGCCGCCCTACTTCGGCAGCCCCTTCACCTGCACCGGTTTCTTCCCGTCGGGCTTGGGCACGAACATGTCCTTGGCGGTCAGTCCGCAGCGCCGCGCCACCATCCGGCTGTACGCCAACTGACCCAGGTCCCGACCCCCGTTGTTCGTCCCGAACGCGAACGTCGCACCCGCCGCCTTCGCCCGCCGGATGAACCGCTCGCTCGGAAGCCGATACCGCGCGTTGATCTCGATCGCCACTCCGTTCTCCACCGCCGCCGCGATCACCTTGTCCATCCGCGCCTCGGTCCACAGCGCATCGTATTCCTCCGCAATCTCCGCCGGCAGAAACGTCGGGTTCACGTAAATGTCGATCGGCTCGTTCGTCAAAATGCCCACCGTCCGCGCGACCAACGTATCCATGAATTCTTGCTTGTCCCCGACCTCCACCTCGCTCGGAATCCACAGCCGCATCCGCTTGCCCGCATCATTCGTCCACGTCATCGAATCGGTGAACACGTAGTCGAACCGCGCGATCATCTCCTCCGAGAACAGCGTCACCCACTCGCGCCCCTCCGCCTGCATCGCCCGATACACCGGCGCCCCCGCCAGCTTCGCCAGGAAAGGCTCCAGCGCTGCATCGCTCGTCGTCGGAAAGCCCACCCCGCAGTTCTCCGCAATCCCGAACTTCACCCCCCGCGCCTTCGACATCGCCACCGCCTCCTCCAGCGTCAGCCCGCCCTTGAGGTGCACGTGGTAATCCACGATCGGAAAACCCAGCACCGGCAGAGGCTTCACGTAGATATTCTTATACCGCACCACGCTGCCCGGATCGTGCCCCTGCAGCGCGAACGTCCCGCCCCGCAGTTCCCGATCCGTCGCCGTCCAGTCCACCACCTTCTTGCCGTCCACGAACACCGTGACATGGTTGCCCCGCACGATGATGTGCTCCGTGAACCACTCGCGGTCCTTCGCCGTCGCCGTCCGCACGTCCTGAATCCCATACAGACTGCCCGTCTTCCGCGGATCGACGATGAAGCTGTTGTTCACCTGCACCTCGAACCCCCGCCGAGGCCAGTCCTCCTCCTGATACCGCGTGTGGAAGTAGATCCCGCCGTTCGAGCCAGGCTCGGTCATCACGTCCACCTTCAGCTCGAAGTCCGCAAAGTTCGCATCCTCCACCGGACCCGTATAGAACAGATGGCTCCGCGCCCCATGCGCCACGATCGCCCCATCCTGCACCGTAAACGTCCCCGTATGTTCGCTCGCCCGCCACCCCTCCAGCGACTGCCCATCGAACAGCTTCAACCAGGCCTGATCCCCCACCTGCCCCCCCGCCGGCGCCGCCAGGGCAGCGAACGAAATCATCATCAACACCATCGAAACGGATCTGCTCATCGGAAACCTCCTGCAATCCAGCGTCAGTACGTCCAGGCAAAGAGAGAATCGGCGCCGCCCCGCAAGGCCGACCGCCACCAAACACCCCCATCAAACCCGATCCCCGACCAAAACGCAACCCCATCCCCCTGTCCATCCGGTCGTCACCGCCCCGCGCCTGTCCACCGCGCGGCACAAGGCGCCCGGGCAATCCCGTAGGGTGTGCACTGCACACCTTTCCCCCGTCCGCACCCGTCACATTCCTCGTCGCAAAGCCTCACGCCTGCGCATGTCCCCGCCTTCTGCGCAGCCACCAGAGGGATGCACCCCCACCTGCCAGCGCAACCGCCCCGCACCCCAGAGCAATGAACGGCACCGATCCTTCCCCGCCCACCAAGTACTTCATGACGAGCCGCTGCTCGATTCCCGACAACCTTCGTGCTCCCTCCGAGATGGTCAATCGGAAGGTATACTCGCCCCGTGGAAACGGAACGCGAATGGAGTGCAGGCAAATCGGCCTTTCGTGTATCTCCTCGACAATCTCCGGCGAGATCTGCCCCATACGCCCCGATGGCAATCGCTCACCCCCGTTGACATCCATAATGCTGCACCGCGCATCCAGCCCTGCCAGAAGACCATCACCCCCGGATACCGATGACGCATCGGAGGGCAGCACTAACAGTAAATCATACCCGAACCCATAAGGACACTTCAGTCGCAACGAACTCTCGTATTCGCCGGGCCTGGATAGATCCACCGCGATGTCGAGAGGCCGATCTTCCAGACACTGCCGCAGAAGACGCCAGTGCCTCCACCCCAGCCCCAGCAAGTACACCCCAAGGCCCATCAGAACGATCGCCCCGACGCCGCAAGCCGTCCTCACCGATCTCCACCCGCCCATTCCCGTCAAGCCCACGAACTCGTCTCCCCGCATCAGAACCGCAGTCGCGTAGGGTGTGCACTGCACACCTTCCCCCTATCCATAGTCCTCTTCTATCCCCGAACGCGCTTCGCGCACCAACGACCTCAACTCCTTCACCACCGGATGCGAGCTGAACAGAGCGAACATCCGCACCGTCGGCATAAAGACAACCTTTCGCCCAAAACGCGTCGGCTCCCGAAAATGAATCCGTACCGGAGCAAAGAAGAACTTATAAACCGCCGTCAACCCCGATGAGATCGTGTTGTCCATACCCGCCTGATCCCCGCCGCACCGGTCTGCACCACACAGAGACTCGCGCGCTTCCCTATATGGGAACCCCGAGCAGTTTCAAGCCTCCGTAGATCACGACGGCAAATCCAATGAACTTCACGTACCGCTCCGGCTGCTGCCGTTTGTCGTTACCGTCCCGTGACGAAGGGCGGCACTGGCTATGAAGACAGAGAACGCCGCCGAGCAGCACCATGCCATAGACGATGATCTCGATGGACCTCATCACGAGCCCTTTCAACGTGACCCTCGTTACAGACAGGTTTCATCTCTTTCCCCTGGGAGCACCGCCGCGAACCTCAGGTCGGTACGCAAAGATGTCACGGCACTTGGCTTCCTTTCGCATCTTTGTCTCCCATCCTACCACAACGACTCCGCGCCGGCCATCATTTCTCCCGCCCGCCCTGATGCCGTTCCCGACCGTGCCAGGCCTTGTGCCACCATCGCCGTCTATCGAGCATGAGCGCGGACATAGGCGCGCAGCACCGCATGGACCTGCGTCGGAGACCCCGTCCCCTGCCGCTTGAACCAATCCAGCACATCCCGGTCCAAACGCAGCGAGATCAACGGCTTGCCCGCCGGCAGATGCACCTGCGCATCGCCGAAGAAGCCCTCGTCCCGTTCCGCGACCTGCACCACGGCATGCCATCAAGGGCCTCCGCCACTCGCCCTGCATCGACACCAAAAAGCCCCCGTCTCAGGAACTGCAATCGCCGCACACCGCTAGCTGCGATTCGCAGCTACCGCCCTCACTCGCCCCCGACGCCGTCAGCCAAAGGCCCGCAGACCCTGCCCCGCGACATCAGGCAGTAAACGTGCCGGGCCGCGTAAGCGCAGTCCGCTCCGCGATCTGCCATCAACGCATAGCATGCCACACCGCCGTCGGCATTGGGCAATCAAGAGCCCCGCCCCCCTGGCGCCGACAGAAACACCCCCGACCCATGGACTGGAATCCCCCCATTGCGCTACCTGCGATACGCAGCTACCGCCCTCAACCGCCTCCGACGTCGGGCAGCCAATCCCCGTATGCCTTGCCCTCTGACGGACAGCCAGAAGCCGGTGGGACACCGTGAGCGTGTTGCATTCTACTGCCTGTCCCAGACGGGTAGCACAGCGCACCATGCTCCACGCCGTGCAGCCGAAAGGCCCGGGAGTCTGACCTCGCCCCGCCAGAAACAAACCTCGCCCATAAACCGCCCCCCATCCCGCTACCTGCGATTCGCAGCTACCGCCCTCAGTCGCCCCCCACGCCAGCCAGCCAAACGCCCGGAGGTCGTGTCCCGCTAGGGAGAACAACGCCCCCCTCCGAACCGCCAACATGCTCCATTTCACGACCCGCCGCCGATACGTGGCGCACCACGTAACGATCTGCATCGTGTCATCAACGATCCAGAAGTTCCACCTTGCACTGTTGAAAACAAGCCAGACCCATAGACTGGAATTCGCCCCATCCCGCTACCTGCGCTTCGCAGGTACTTCTCCGAATCTCATTCGATGCCACAAGATCGAACCGCCACAGCGCTAACCCGCCCGCCAGAGCAACAGCTCTGATCCGCACCTGAATAGCTCGAGTTAGTTCACTAGTGTAGTGTTTCATTCTGTTGCGACATTAAGCGTGTCCCAGGCGCGGGCAACCTTGGCGAGGAT
>NPIE01004612.1_pt1 | contig 52759 bp, 47 predicted proteins | sample 8637661 | NCBI WGS metagenome assembly NPIE01 (sample SAMN07420842, study PRJNA396082) | bioreactor metagenome | isolation source: sample BA12 brine-fed electro-methanogenic bioreactor BA | place: Japan: Kochi | collected 2016-12-09 | reverse complement strand
CCTTTACAAACCTTTTTCAACTTTCTATAATTTCTAGTTATGCAAATGAAAGAACAAGAACTTAGTAACAAAGAGAAAGAATTTCTAAAGAAAGTCTTTGACAGGACCATGTCTCAGTATAAAGAGGCAATAATTAAACTACAGAATGCTTAATATGAAGAACAGGATTACAAAACAAGAGCTTGAATATGTTGCAAAACTTTTCAGTGATTATATGAAGGAGGAACAAGAGGAGAATAATTCTGCGTATGAAGTTAGAAATACTGGGAAATTAGAAAGTTCAATAGCACAGCCTTTTCAGAAAGTGGGAGGAGAAGATCTCTACCCTACTCTTATTTCTAAGGCTGCTATGCTTTATTACTTCTGTATAAAAAACCATCCATTTGAGGACGGGAATAAGAGAATGGGGATATTTGCACTCATAATATATCTGGCTAAAAACGGTTATTGGTTAGATGCAACAAATGAAGACCTTTTTAATCTGACTGTGAGAACAGCTGCGAGTGGTATGAATGAAAAAGATGAGGTGGTTAGTGAAATAGAGTCTTTTGTGGAAGAGAATATTACCCCATACTAAATCTTATAATTTTGAACTAGCTTTCTCTATCTCTTCAGTTATTTCTTCAGCTATCTCTTCCTGCTTTCTCTTCTTATCTTCTCTTAGTACTTCGGGAAGGAAGGTCTCGTGGATTTACAAACTGTATTCCTTCTAAGCCTTTATCCTTTTTATCTTGGTTTATTGCCCATAATTCTGTTATAAAATCAGGGGAACTTTCTAAAGGTTCTATGTAAATACTTAGTGAGCGATTATCTAGTTCAATGGGGATGAGAGTGATTGCAGAATAAGCTGATTCTATAAAATATATTCTCTGTGGATTTCTTGGAGGGTAATTTACATTATCTATTTGAACATAATCACAAATCTGAGTAAATTTTTCTAAATCAGTAATAGGTACTGGTTCTACTGTAAGATTTTTTACACCAAGATCTTGATCCCTATTAATTTTCTTAAGATAAACGTCTATGTCCCTTAGGTCTATTTGATTGACGGTTTCTTCTACTACTCGATATTGATTTGGATATTTAAGCATCTGGCTTATGTTAAATCTGACAAAATCTAAAGCTTCTTGCTTTATTCCATCATCTATTCCTGTTGGATCGTCATATATCATACAGTGTCTAATTAAATAATTTAATTTATCTTTTTGTAATGACTTTATCTATAATACCGTACTCTTTAGCTTCTTTTGCAGTAAAGTACTTATCTCTATCTGCATCTTTTTCTATTTGCTTTGCTGTCTTTCCTGTCCTGTTTGCAAGAATTTTGTATAGGGCTTCTCTTGTTTTTATTATCTCTTCGGCTTCTATAGCGATATCACTTGCTTGTCCTTGAACCCCCCCTATTGGTTGATGTATGTGAATTTTACTGTTTGGAAGTGCAAATCTTTTGCCTTTTGTTCCACTTACCAATAAAACTGTTCCCATTGAAGCCGCTAAACCTACTGCGATTGTTGAGATGTCGCATTTAACATAGTTCATTGTATCTATAATGGCCATTCCTGCTGTAATCTCTCCCCCATAAGAGTTAATAAACATTTGTATATCTTCTTTAGGGTTCTCTTTTTCTAGAAATAGTAATTGTGCAATTACTGTGTTAGCCATATCCGTGCCAATGGTTCCGCTTACAAAGACAATTCTATCTTTAAGAAGTCGTGAATAGATATCGTAGGCTCTCTCACTCCCTCTTTCTTTTTCTATAACTGTTGGTATTAAATTCATAAGAGATAATTTATCTTAAATTATTTCTTCTCTCCCTTTTTATTTGTTTTCTTTCTCTTAGTTCCCTTCTCTTTTGTCTCCTTCTTCTCCTTTTCCTCAACTTTAATAACCTCATCTAGAAATTGGTGGAATGCCTTCTCCTTCTGTTCTACACTTCTAATATATTCTTTCCATCTAGCGTCTTTAAATATGGAAGGATCTGTCTGTTCTGGAGTGTTCTTTTTGATTAATTCAATTTTCTTTTCTAAGTCCTCATCTGTGACTTCAACTTCTCTTTCGTCAGAATACAGTTTGAGGAAAACATCTGCCTGTAGAGCTTCTTTTGCATCCTTCTTCCACATCTCTCTCATTTTATCTAGAGTGATATTGTTTGCTTTAAGGAATTGATCTATATCTATTCCTTTCTGTTGCATATCTGTAATAAATGCACTCTCTCTTTCAGACGCTTCGTAATCTATCGCGGGCTGAGGTATTTCTATATTAGATAACTTTATAGCCTCTTTTAGTGCTTCATCCTCTAATTTATGATGCATCATATGTTCTTTTTGAGAGCGTATTGCATCTTTTATGTGCTTTCTTAAGCCTTCAAGGTCTTTTACGCCATCTAGTCTTAGCAGTTTTATTATCTCTTTTGCCCAATCCTCATTTATCTCTTCTGCTTTTGTTTTCTGGTTCTGTTTTAATCTTTCTAATGCTTCATCTACTTCTTTCTTAGATACAGAAACCTCTTCTCTCTTAATTTCTAACTTTTTAAGATTTCCCATCTTAAATTCTGGCATTACTGTGATATTCATTGTAAATTCTAAGTCAGCATCCTTTTCAAAGTTAGGAAATTCCTTGTATTCAGGAGGGGCGATAGGTAAAACATTTTCTTTGACAAGTGTTTTCTCTAGATATTGAGGGATAAGCTTCTCTATGGCTTGAACCTTTAGTGTATGACCAACATGTGGTTCTACAAGATCTCCTGGGACTTTTCCTTTTCTAAAACCTTTTATATTGGTATCTTCGAGCTCCTTTTTTAGGATAGCTTGATATTCCTTGTCAAATTCCTCTTTTGGGATAGTAATTTTAAACTGAATAGTATCTTTGGAAATATCTTCTCTCTTGTACATATCACTCATGAAATTTTCTTCTTATATATTAAAATTGCGGTCAAAGTCTACACTTTTTTATATAATTTGTCCAGTTTTGCTATTACTACAAAGCGTTTTTCTGATGTCCATAGAGGTGTGCAAGTTATTAATGTTAGACGGTAGTCATCTGTCTGCTGTATGACTGACATATCGTTTGGTTCAACAATCTTAGTTTCGGTGACTATGTAGTTCAAATATTCCTCCTCTTCAGGGTTATTTGAATCAGTATTTTGTGAGATTACTATGGTTTCGCCTATTTTTATATCTTCTAGATTAAAAAACGTGTCTTTTCTGGGTGGTAGGTGTAGAAAGCGGTGACCAATTATTACACTGTTTCCCTTTTCTCCTGGGAATGAGGTGGTTGGAAAGTGCCAAAAACCATCGTTCATTCTAAGGGAAGATTCCCCTTGAACAATCTCTCCTTCTATGTTTATTGTTTCTATATTAATCTTTGTGTTTAACTCCTCAAGAATTTTTCTGTCCAGATTTATTTCGGCATCTTTTAGGGACTCCTCTATTGATGTGGCTCCGAGTACCTGTTCGTGGTATTTATCTCTACTGGGGGATATCTGGGTAAGAACTTTGACACTTGCCTCTTTAGATATGTTGTAAAAGTCGAAAGAATTAAAGGCCAAAACTATGTTGTTGTAGTTGGGGTATAAGATAAAGAAAAAGGCAGGTGAAAGTACCAATAGTATTAGAAAAAGTGTTATTGTTATCTTTTTTAGGTTTTTCATATTTCTCCTCTATTCTACTATTTTTTTGAGATAGTTGCATTATTTTATTAATTATATTATTCTAAGATTAGGTGCATATAAATTTTAATATAGGATAAAGTGGCAAAGAAAAAATCTAAATCTGCCAAAACATCTAAGGTTTCTAAAAAGGTTGCTGAGAAGGCACAACCTAAGGACTCTATGGTTTCAAAGGTTGCGATAAAGAAGCCAGACAGCCAAGAGAGAATTTCTAGGATTGTAGGAACTATTTTCATATTCTTCGGGATTGTGCTTATTGGTTATGGAATATACTCTTTTGTTAGATTCAGCAGAACCCCTGAATTGGATGAAACATTAGACTCCCCTTCTCTATCTGGAACAGAGGTGATAACAAATGATGAGAATATCGTAATAAAGGGTACCGCTGAGAGTTTTGATGAGGTCTTTGTTTATGTAGATAACGACGAAGTAGCAAGAGTAAAGGTAGATTCAGAGGGAGCTTTTGAATATGAGTACCCTGTTGCAGACGAAGGAATATACGCAGTATCTGTTGCTGGTGTTAAAGGTTTTCCAAAGAGGTATATTTCTTTGCAATCTGACATGAGAATGGTCGAGGTAGACAGAACAGATCCTGTATTAACAGAGATCGATTATCCTGAAGAAGTAGGAACAGAGAGTTTTACACTTGTTGGAAATGTAGAACCTAATGCAAAGGTAATTGTCACAAGGGGAACAGATAAATATGTTGCAACATGTGATGAACAGGGGGACTTCAAGATAGCAGAAATTCTTCTTGAGGAAGGGCCAAATGTATTTGGTGTGAGTATAGTAGACGAAGCAGGCAACGAAGTAGAACTTGATGAGAAGGTAAAAGTTACATACTCGGTGGATAGTGATGTTAATGGGAATGCAGTAGCTGATGAAATCCCCGTTGCTTCTGGAGAGTTAGAGAGAGCTATGCAGAAATTACTTGGAAATAATCTAATGATGTTATTTGGATTAATTGCAATTGTAGCTTTCTTCTTTAGCTCTGGTTTTGCTTTTCTTAAGTACAAAGGAAAGGAAGAGTAATCTAAGCTATTCGTAAAGGAACTTGTTAGGGGAGCTAATGCTCCCCTTTATTGCTTCTAGGTCAGTTGTTAAAGTTCTCAAGTGAATATAAAATTGCTATAATCAAAAATAAATTAAGTAAGCATACTATGCCAAGAATATTCTCATTTAAAGACAATAGGAAATCATCTGAAGAAATCTCAACTCAGGAAGTTTCCAATAGTTCTATGGAGGGAAGTAGTTCCGGAGTTAGCTATAAACAGAAGAAAGAGAATCTAACGATAGATCTTTCGACCAAGACAATGTTATTTATTCTAGGTATTCTAGGATTTATATTTTTTGCTAAAGAACTAGTCTCTGTTATGGTATTTGTCTTTTTTAGTTTTGTTCTAATGGCAAGTATGAGGCCAATCGTGAATTGGTTAAAGAAGAAGGGAGTATCAAGGGGTTTTGCCATTACACTTCCCTATGTCGGGCTATTTCTTGTTATTTTAGGGGTTATTGTTTTGATATCTGTACCACTTGTCAACCAGATGACAGATCTTGTTCAAACTCTCCCCGAATGGGTGGAAAGTGCATTGGTTTCTTTGGAGGATTTTTCCGTCAGAGGCTATTCTATTGATGTTGATATGATTAACACTTACATAACAGAATTTTTAAAGGAATTTTCAACTGCTGACAATGTTAAGAATGTTGCAACTTTCCTTTCTAGCTCTTTTGAATTAGGGGCATTTCTAGTTACTGCAGTTATCTTCTCTATATATCTTGTCTCGGAACATGATACCTTAGCGGATGTCGCATTTATAAGAATTGTTTCTACAGAGAAGAGGGATAGAGTTAAACAACTTGTTTCAGATGTTGAGGGGAGGCTTGGAAGTTGGGTTTTAGGTCAGGGAGTCGTTAGCACAGTAGCTATGTTGTTTACTTGGGTTTTGCTGACAGTTTTTAAAGTTCCCTTTGCTCTCCCACTTGCGGTATTTACAGGTTTTATGAATGTAATCCCCAATTTAGGCTCCACTATATCGGGTATCTTCATGGCTATTGTTGCTTTAATAGCCATAGGTCCTGTGACTGCATTTATTGTTGTTGGTTCCTTTGTGATTTTTCAATTGATTGAGAATTCATTCATTATTCCCAAAGTTATGGGTGATGCTGTTGGTCTAAAGCCAATCTTTGTTTTACTTGGAGTTACAATATTCATAACATTCTTTGGATTAATTGGAGGCTTTGTTGCGGTCCCACTTATGGTCATCGGTAAAATTCTTTATGAGTTCTATATAGACTTGCAAAAATTAGAAGCTAAAGGTATTGTTTAATATACAGATCTTAATTTTTTACTGCCCAATTTAAGATGCAGAGTCCTACGTCGAAAAAGAGCAAAGTTTTCTTTTTTGAAGATTATTCAGCTAAAGAATTAAATGAAAACAGAATTGGAAGGAAGGGTTTGAGTTTATTTAAGCTCAAGGATATGGATGTTCCAGTTCCAGAATTTTTTGTTGTATCTAGCGATGTCTTTGTAGATTTCGCATTTAATGCTCTGGAAGATGGAAGGAAAAAGTTGCTGGCAAAGGGGAGAAATCCCGAGAGAGAGGAAGTTGCTTCCCTCTTTCTGAAGAACGAATTCCCAAAGGAGGTCCAAGAAGAAATTCTTAGTGCTTACACTAGGATGTCTGGTTTTACAGATGCTTGGGTTTCAGTAAGATCATCTGTCGTTTTCCCTGAAAACAAACAAGTTTCTTTCAGCGGGATATTTTCTACAGAGTTAAATGTTCGTAAATTTGATGACCTACAGGATGCTATAAAGAAAGTTTTTGCATCTATGTTTTGTGATGATGTTGTAGCCTATGCTTCTAAGATGGGTGTAGATTTGGCAGAGGTTAAACTAGCAGTCGTTGTTCAGAAGATGGTTCAGTCTGAAGTGGCTGGTGTAGTATTTACGGTAGATCCAATAACTCAAGACAATTCCAAACTTAGTATCGAAGCAGTATTTGGTTTGGGAGATGTAATCTCTCTTGGTGAAATCACTCCAGACACATATCTTCTAAACAAGAAGGACTTGAGTGTTGTTGAAAAACATATCTCACCACAGGAGTGGATGAAGGTTAGAACACTTAAACCAGTAAGAGGCAGAGATAATGTAGAGAAGATAAAGATATCTAGTGGCTGGAGTCATAGGCAGAAACTTTCGGATAAGGATATGAAAGAAATTTCTAAGATAGCTCTGATTGTTGAAAATAAATCTAGAGAGATACAGAACCTAGAATGGGTTCTATCTGGCGGGAAATTCTGGGTTCTTCAGAACAAACCTCTTTACGAAGAATCTATGGGTGAAAGAGTTGTTCCATTAAGTTCTGATCTAACTAGAAAAAACGTTCGAGATGTCATCATAGGTTTTATTGAGAAATACCGAGGTGAGTCCATGATAGTCTCTCAAGCTATTTCCGATGCTAAGAAGATGGTGAGTAGAAATGGCAATGAAGCTGCAAAGAAGTTAGAGAAGCTAATCCTCTCTGCAAAGAAAGAGGCAGAAGAAGCTCCCACCTCTACCAAGCAAGAGGATCTCTTAGCTTCAGGTATAGGTGCTAGCTTTGGGACTAAGACAGGTAAAGTTACTGTTGTGGATGCTCCAGTAGACAGGAAATTTACTACTGAAGATATTCTTTTAATAAAGAGATATTCGTCAGAGATGGAATCCATGATAGTTTCCTCTGGAGGAATTATTATGGACACAGGAGGTCTTACCAGTGATACTGCAATATTATGTCGAGAAGTTGGAATCCCTGCTGTTGTTGGTGCTACAGGTGCTTCTGACAGAATAAAATCTGGAGATTGGGTTAAGATAGATGGAAATTCGGGAACAGTATATTTAGTCAAGAAAGAGGCTAAGGAAGAAGTTCACCCTGTTGTTCAAGCTTACAGCGAAGGAAATGTTACTGTTGAAGAAACTACCGAGGAGGTAGTGGGGAATACAGAAGAAAAGAAGGAAGAAGAAAAACCCCTTCCACCAAAGGATACTACCCTACCCCCTTCTGCAACGAAGGTGTTTAGTATGGGCGATGTAGAGCCTAAGAAACTTTTTAACAATGTTGGAAATTCCCACGGAATAGTGTATGTAGATTTAGACAAAATCCTTTTGGAAGATGGTAGGCACATAATGGCTTATGTAGAAGATAAGAAGTTTGTAGATTTTTCAAATAAAATCACCGAAAAGATTTTGGAATATGTCGAATTAGCCAGAGGAGATGAAGTTGTAGTTTCCATAGGTTCCAGTAAAGTAGAAAAATTTAGAAACCTAACAAAGGGTAAAAGTTACGAAGAGAGTTCTCTCCCAGATGATACATATGGTGCAACACATTACCTAAACAATCTAGATATGCTCAAGAGAGTATTAAAGATTATTAGAAAGGTTAGGAATGTTCATAAGAAGAGAAATGTTTCTGTAGCACTGCATTCTCCGATGAATGGAGATATGATGAGTGAATTCAAGAAACAGCTCTCTGGCGAGAAACTAAGAAGAACAGCCACGTTCAATGTCTATGCAATTTTAGATAATCCTTCTGAAATAATTCTTGCAGATGAAATTGTTAAATCGAAGATAGACGGTCTTATTCTCAATATGCCGAGGATAGCAAGACAGATGCAAGGTTTTAATTTTGACCAGAAGAGTGCAAAATATGATCTTACCAGAAACAGTGTTTTTAAAGTTTTAGACAATGTAATTGATGTTGTGAAGGATGAAACTGACAAAGTGATTGTAATTGTAGAAAACAGTAAGCCTCTTATAAAATATTGTGTTCAAGCTGGAGTCTACGGAATCTCTGTTACTCCAGAAGATATAGCTGAAGCCAGAAAAGTTGTTTTCCAAGAAGAGAGCAACCTTATCCTTAAGAAATAAGGTTCTTTTTTCCTTCTTTTTAATTCCCTTCTCTTTGGACGCTAACCTGTAGTATATGCTCCTTTCTTCGTGTTATACTTTTGAAATGAGCGAAACTCCAATGATGAAACAGTATCTGGGTTTTAAAAAGCAATATCCAGATAAAATAGTCCTATTTAGAATGGGTGACTTCTTTGAAACATTTGGTGAAGATGCAAAAATAACTTCCAAGGTTCTGAATATAACGCTTACTAAAAGAAATAAAACAAAGAATGCTACCCTACTCGCTGGATTCCCACATAAAGCAATAGACCAGTACCTTCCTAAGTTGATTAAAGGAGGTTACTGTGTTGTGGTGGTTGACCAATTAGAAGACCCCAAATTGGCCAAAGGGATAGTAAAAAGAGGTGTTACCAGAATAGTCACCCCTGGGACTTTAGATGGAGAACAAGCTAGTAGTGTAAAAGATTCATATTTAGCTGCAATATATCAAGATAAGAAAAAAATAAGTATTTCACTTTGCGATTTATCTACAGGTAAATTTTTCTTAATAAATGATCCTTCTCATAGGGATTTAATAAAGCATGTTATCTCATCCTATTCCCCTGTTGAAATCTTGCTACTGGATGGGGAAGACAATTTGGAGATAGGAAACCTGCCTGTTCAGTTTATAGATAGATCTCTTAGAAACAGAGAATATTCCGCAGAGTTAATTAAAAAGTTTTATGAAATTAAAAATGTAAACTCTTTAGACATTGAAGAGGAAAGTGAGGACCTTGTCTCAGTTGCCATGATAATAAAGTATATAGAAGAAACACAGTTGATGGATCCTTCTCACATAATGAAGCCAAGAAGAGTCAGATTGAATAAAAGAATGGTCTTAGATTCCTTCACAATTAACAATCTCGAATTAGTATCTAACGCTTACACAGGAGATATAGAAAACTCCCTCTTTTCTGTTATAGATAGAACCCAAACACCTATGGGTAGGCGCCTACTCTACTCTTGGATATTAAATCCACTAATAGAAAAGAAGGAGATAGATCAGAGATTAAATCTCGCAGAGAAGTTTGTAAAAAACAAGAAGATATTGCAAGAAACCAGAGAGAAGCTCAGAGATATAAATGATATAGAAAGGATAGTTGGAAAGATAGGGCTTGGAAGGGTTAATGCAAGAGATATGAAAGCACTACAAGGTTCATTAGAAAGCTCTTTAGAAGTAGTAAATATTCTCAGAAAAGATTTGGGAATTCCTAGTAAGGAAATAGAAACAAAAGTCATAGAGGAACTTATACAGAAGATAGATAAAACTATCAAAGAAGACCCTCCTGCAACAATAATGGAAGGAGGAATAATAAAAAAAGGTTTTAATAAAGAGGTAGATGAATTAAGAAGTCTTACTGGAGATAGTAAATCCTGGATAAAAGATTTTGAGAGAGAGGAAAAAGAGAGAACAGGAATTCCTTCTTTGAAAGTTAGTTTTAATAAAGTTTTTGGATATTACATAGAGGTCACCAAAACACATCAAGAGAAAGTCCCAGATAGATATATAAGAAAACAAACACTTGTAAATTCTGAGAGATATATAACAGAGGAGTTAAAGGAGAAGGAGAACATAATACTAAATGCACAAGAAAAGATTTTTGAATTGGAATATGAGATATTTGTTAAATTTCGAGATACTTTTATTCCCTTTATCTCGCAACTTCAACAACTTTCAGCAACGGTTGCAAGAATAGATGTCCTATCTGGCTTTGCAAAAATCGCACTTGATTCTGACTATGTTAAGCCAGTGATACATGAAATGGGAGAGAAGGATGGCGTAATAAATATAGTCAATGGGAGACACCCTCTTGTTGAGAGCATTTCCGGCGAGGAGTTTATATCTAATGACACATATCTAGACCTAAAGGGTTCCAACATGGCAATCCTTACCGGTCCCAATATGTCTGGTAAATCCACATACATTAGGCAGGTAGCAACGATTGTTCTTCTTGCCCAGATAGGAAGCTTTGTTCCTGCTAAAAGTGCTGAGATATCTTTGGTAGATAGAATTTTTACTAGAGTTGGAGCATCAGATGATTTAAGTAGAGGAAGAAGTACTTTTATGGTTGAAATGGATGAAGCTGCAAATATTATAAACAATGCGACAAAATATAGTTTAATAATACTAGATGAGATTGGTAGAGGAACGAGTACATATGATGGTGTAAGTATTGCTTGGGCCCTGTCTGAATATATTATTACAGAATTAAAAGCTAGATGTCTGTTTGCCACGCACTACCACGAATTACTTAAACTTTCAGAGAAGTTCCCAGAGAGTGTTAAAAATTACAATGTTCTTGTTGAGGAAAATATTGAGGAGGGTACTGTCATATTCTTAAGAAAAATTGTTGAGGGAGGAACAGATAGAAGTTACGGTATTTATGTTGCTAAAATGGCAGGCCTCCCTAATAAGGTTATAAAGAGGGCAAACGAAATTCTTGAGAGTTTTGAACAAAAGAATATGTTTACAAAGAGTAGTGATGTTAGAGAAGTAACAATAGAGAAAGTTGGAGGGAAAAAGAGTAAGAGTATAGAGAATGGTTTTCAGTATCCTCTGTTTACACCAAAAGAATCGGAAATTGAAAGAGAGATACAGGATTTAGATATAGATAACCTTACTCCAATAGATGCCTTGAATAAGATTTCCGATTGGAAGAAGAGAGTTTAATCTAAGAGATTAAGAGCAATAAATGGACTAATTTTAGACAGTAATGTAGTAACCTCTTCCATACTTATTCCCTATTACATTTATACCTGTGCAAGTAAGAAACTTTTCTCGAATCCTCTGGACATAGATTCTTACACTCTCTACTTTATAAGTTTTATCTGTTTTATTCTCAAGTCCTTTTTTAATATCTTCACATCTTAGATATTTTCCTTCTTCCATTAACAATGATAAAAGGGCTGTTTCTGTATCTGAGAGGAAAATTTTACAATCATTAAAAATTACATAATATGCTCTCTCATTAAGGTATATCCCATGATATTTTTTGAAATTGTATGAAGAAAGACGATCTCTGAAAGTTACTATGTATCGAAAAAGAATTCCCTCTATTGTTATTTGGTTTAAGGGTTTTGCTAGAACGAATTCAATCCCATAACTAATTAACTCCTGTATTTTTTTGTAATGGATATTTCGAAATATCTTACTACCCTCTTCTACTTCGGAGTTTTCAGGAACTTTCCCCATAATTGCAAAGATAGGAATTCCTAGGTATTGGTCTTTGAGTTGTTGAATAAAGGTGAAAATCTCTTTTTTATTCTGAAATGATTCTTTATTTAATTCTTTGGCATTACAGAACAGATCGATATCTAAAAAAATGACTTTTATTCCTGATTCTTTGGGTTGAGGTTGTAGTGTAGATATAGTTCGGATATTGAATCTACAATAACACTGGTCAATCCGACGGAAAAGCTCTTTTATTTCTACTGATTTTGTTATAACCAAGACATTACCACTATTTCTATATCCCATTGCAAGAGAGAAGTATCTTTAAATTACAAGAGCTTTAGTCTATTTTCTCTGGTATTTCTGTGACTGGAAGTAGTAGTTGTTGCGAAGTTTTCATGTTTTTAAGAAGGACCTTGTCCTTTTCTTTTTCCTCCTCCCCAATTATGAGAACCCAGGGGATGGACTTTTTATTAGCATAGTCAAGTTGTTTGGAGAGTTTAATCTTTTCCAATTGAACTTCAGTATTAATCCCTTTTTCTCGCAAGAAGGAAGCTATCTTGAATGATTCCTCTATATATTCTTTCTCCATTAAGGTTATAAACAACTTTGTGTTAGGAGTGTATGGGGGTAGAAGGTTATAAGTTTTTAGATAATCCAAGGTAGTAACATCCCCCCAACCCAATCCAAATGCTGGAAGTTTCTCCTCCCCAAAGATTTCTAAGAGATTGTCATACCTTCCTCCTCCAAAAAGGGCTCTAGGATTTTTATCTCCCCCAACATCAAACATTTCTAGAACTGTTCCTGTGTAGTAATCTAAACCTCTCACTATGTAAGGACAGAATTTAACATTTGTTATTTCTAATTTTTCTAACATGGAAAAGAGGTTGAGTAACTCCATTGCTCCCTTCGAATCATCCTTTATCGCTTCTAGGTTATCTAGATCCCACAGAACAAACTCTTCGAGCTGTTTAATCTGCTCTTCCTTTAGATTTAAGTCTTCTAAATATTCTTTAAAATACTCTCTGTCTATCTTAGGAAAAATATCTATTGCTTTTGTAATTGCTGACTTTTTATCTTCAGAAATTTTCAGGATTTCATCATAAAGATAATCTAATAGATAACGGCTACTAATTCTAAGCTCGTAAGTCTCTTTGGGAGCTTTAAGTTTCTGCATAACTGCAATAATAAATTGGACAATTTCAATCTCCGAAGTATTCTCCTCTACTCCCAAGATATCAATGTTAAGCTGGAAGAATTCTCTCATTCTTCCTCTCTGTGGTTTCTCATATCTGTAAAATCTTCCAATATTAAAAAATCTTATTGGAAGTTTTAACTCTTTTCTTTTTGCAGCAATAATCCTTGCTAAAGAAGGTGTCATCTCTGGTCTAATTGCTATTTCTCTTCCTCCTTTGTCTAGGAATGTATAAAGTTGCTTGTTAGCAAGTTCTTCTCCTGATTTTGCTTTGTAAAGAGAAGCTTCCTCTACCAAGGGAGTATCATATTCTTCATAACCAAAGCTCTTAGCAACTGTACGCCAAGTGTTAAAAAGGTAGTTTCTAGCAAACATCTCTTCTGGATAAGTATCTGAGGTTCCTTTGTAAGGAGAAGTGTTTAGTTTGATGTCTTTATTTTTATTTATATTTTTTAATCCCATTCAAAAATTATATCACAACCGAATTTCTTCTGTGATATATAATTAACATTGAATAAGATGAGTAAATAGGATATATTTTAGGGTATGAAATACAGTGTCGCAATAACTAACTCTAAAAAAAGAAAACCAACAAGCAGTTCTAGAAACTCAAGTAAACAGAAGAATTTTTCAAAAGCTTTTAGTCCTACTAAGTTTGACAGGTTTAAGAGTTTTAAGAAGTATAACTCTAAGAACACTACAAAGAAGAAAACTAATGCTAACACAGGTTTTAAGTCGACAAAGCCTAAGGGAAAGAAAACAGGTTTAAGCCCGAAGGCGAAGAAGACCGTGTATATTGTAGTTGGAGTTCTGTTTTTTCTTGGCTGCTCGGCCTTAATAGGGATTGGTATATATCTTAAGAATTTACAAAATTCTTTACCATCTCCTGACGAATTAGTTGAGAGATCTTCTGACCAAAGTACTCAAATATTGGATAGGGATGGAGAATTGCTTTATACCGTATATGGGGACCAGAATCGTGAGTTTGTTCCACTTGATGAGATTCCAGAATATACAAAGTGGGCTGTCATAGCCGCGGAAGATATCGAATTCTACCAGCATAAAGGTGTTGATTATATTGGTATTGCCCAGGCATTTTTGCAGAATCTGAGAGCAGGGGGTGTTGTTAGAGGTGGTAGTACGATTACACAGCAGTTAGTTAAAAGTACTATTCTATATGATGTTTTAGGTGAAGAGGCTTTTGCTCAAACATACTCTAGGAAGATTAAGGAGGTTCTCATTACGATGCAGGTTGAGCAGACTTTTACGAAGGACGAGATTTTGCAGATGTATATGAATGAGATTCCTTTAGGTGGTGTTAATTATGGTTTCCAAGCTGCTGCGAATTCTTATTTTGACAAAGATGTAAATGAATTAACCCTAGCGGAGAGTGCTTTGTTAGCAGGATTAATCCAGAGCCCTGGAGTATACTCTCCTCTTTTTGGGTCTAACCCAGAGATGGCGGAGGAAAGACAGGAATATGTTTTAAACCAGATGTATAGGCATAGAAAATTGACTGGTGTTACAGAGGAAGAGATAGAGGAAGCAAGGAAAGAAGAATTGGTCTACTCCTCGAAAAAGATAGATATAAATGCCCCACATTTTGTTTTCTATGTTAAACAACTTCTTGAGGAAAAATTTGACGCAGACCGTGTAGAAAGAGGTGGGTTGAAAGTAACGACTTCCTTAGATTCTTCTCTTCAGGCTATTGCAGAGGAAGAAATTACAAAGGGTGTGGAAGGAGCTAAAAGATACAATGTAAATAATGGTTCTATGGTTGTTCTAGATCCAAAGAGTGGTCAAGTTCTTGCAATGGTTGGTTCTGTGGATTACTTTAATATAGATGATCCTAGGGTTGATGGTAATGTTAACATTGCAACAAGTAATAGGCAGATGGGTTCTGCTGTTAAGCCTTTTGTATATTTAACTGCGATCAATCGTGGATATGGTCCTTGGCTACTGACACCGGATATCTCGGAGATTTCTTTTGGGAATTATAAACCGACTAACTGGGACAAGAAGTATGAAGGATTAATTACTGCCAGAAGAGCATTAGTTCAGTCTAGAAACGTTCCTGCTGTTTATACTTTGCAGTTAGCAGGTATAGATAACTTCCTGCAGACAATGGAAAAAGTTGGAGTCCCTGGTCTTGCTAGTAAGGTAGAGTATGGTTTGAGTTTAGGTTTGGGTTCTGGGGAGATGAAGCTTTTGGATTTCACAAATGCATATGCAACATTAGCTAATAGTGGAGTAAGGAAAGATATTGTTCCAATTCTTAAGGTAGAAGACTCCAAAGGGGAAATTCTGTTTGAAGCTGAAGAAAACTCTGGAACAAGGGTGATAGATGAGAAGGAAGCATATCTAGTTAACTGGATGATTTGTGACTTAGGTGGTTTTGGTGATAAATATGGGAACCAGTATTATAATGTCGGAGGAAATAAATTATGTGGTAAGACGGGAACAACGGATGGTCCAAGAGATCTCTTGGCATTTCTGTATAACCAGAATATTGTCGTAGGTGTGTGGACGGGGAATAATAATAACGAAGATATGCCGGGTGGTTGGTCTTCTACGGTTCCTTTGCCATTAGCAAATTCATTTATGAGGAGAGTTATAGAGAATTATCCTTCTGGCACATATAACCGTCCTGCAGGAGTTCTGACAACCTCTGTGTGTAAGGATACAGGTGCTACTCGTCCAGATGATGCTGATTGGGATTGTGAGAAAGAGGCATCCTTATATATAACAGGTCGTCCTCCTCAAGTAGACAGAAGAGAGGTAGTAGAGGTTTGTAAAGAAAATGGACTTATTCCAAGTAATTTAGATGCTGCTGTGAAGTATGGATTAACAGAAAAGAAAATCTTTATTAATAAGGAATTAGAGAATTCTTTACAGCAAAAGGCATATGAGAAGTATCTTACTAAGAAAAAGGGTTCTAAATATATTACTTCTAAACCTGATTCAGGTATCTGTCCTCTTCCTTTGGGACCGAATAACGAACCTGTAATCGACTTGGTAAGTCCTTCCGCAGGCCAATCTATTGTCAAGGGAAGAAATCTCGAGATTTCTGGACAGGTAAGATATTTAGAGAGTATCTCTAAGTTTGAGGTTAAGTTTGATGGCAGTAATATAAGTGGTGCTTCTATAAAAGAGGATGGGAGTTTTGTTGTAAACTATTTTGTTCCAGAGGGAACTTCTTTAGCGGATCATACAATAACGGTATTTGCAGAGGATAACTACGGCAAGACAGATACAAAGAGTGTTACTATTAAAGTTGTCGATGCTGCATCTGCAACATCCGTCTCAATGACATCTCCCCTTAATGGACAGACATTTACACTTGCAAGCCAATCCCCAGTTGTTTTGGTAGCCAATATATCTGGAGGAACTGTAGAAAAAGTAACATTTACAATTACAAAGGTGGGTGGTGGTTATTCCAAATCTCTCGTGGATGATAGTAGCTCAGGTGGTTGGAGTCAGAATTGGACGCTAGATGGTGTTACAAGTGGACAATACGATATACAAGTATCCGCAGAATCTGGAGGGGCTACAATAATAGGTAATTCAATAAGGGTGATCGTAAACTAAATCAATATTACACCCTCATAATCTTTTTCAATCTTCTTACTTATCCTTGAAATCAAGGCCTTTATTTCTGAATCATTCAGCGTCTTATTAAAATCACTAGCAGTTACTCTGTAAGTAATCCTTTTTCTCGCTTTGAGTTTTTCGTCTGAATATATGTCTAAGCATTCAATCTTGTACCAGAGATTCTCCTTCTCTAATGTTTGAGCAATCTCATTCTCTAAACTTTTGTATTGGGTTTCTATTGGCATTTCAAAACAGAGATCTTTTGTAAATGCTGGATATATTGGCATATCTCTATATTTCTTGTTGGATGGTTTAATTTTTACAAGATCTTCTATATTTATTTCAAAGGCTCCACTATATTCTGGAAGCTTGTGGCTATCTTTTACAAAGGGGTTGACCTCTCCCACTATTCCAAGTTTAACTCCTTTTATGGATACAATACTTGCTCTGTTTGCTTCGAAAATGTTTAATATGTTTTTAATATATGGAGGAAGATTCAACTCTTCGCTCTCTGAGATGAGGTCATACTGGATATTCTCAATGCCTAGACTTCTAAATACCTTCTCTAAATATCTTTTTGCCACGAAATAAGGAGATGCATTAGTATCCACTTTCGTGTTGGTAATTAGAGAACTTAAATACCAATTCTCAGTTGGAAGTTTGTTCTCTTCAACATAATTATTTAAATGGGAAATATTCATTTCGTATAACATAAAAGCCTCTTCTCCCCTTTCTAAATTCTCTCTCCCCTTTTGGAAAAGAGATTGTAGGAGTGTTGTCCTCATTAGCGACAGCTCTGGTGATAGTGGATTTTGTATTTTATAAGCGAGGTTATTGTCTAAATTACAATTCTTGAAAGAGTCTATTCCTACAAAACTATAGTTTATAGATTCATTTGCACCACTATTTGAAAGAACTTCTCTAATAGACTTCTTAATCTCTACAATAGAGTTTTTATGTGGGGGTTTAATCTCCTTTTTGGGAAGGTTTATAGGGATATTATTAAAACCAAAGATTCTTCCAATATCTTCATAAATGTCTTCTGCTATTTCAATATCTTTCCTCCAACTAGGTGCTGTTGCTTGTATCCAGGTTTCTTTTTTCTTGCTTCCAATCTCAACGCCATATTCTAGATTCTCAAGTATTGTTGCGATTTCATTTATTGTAAGTTTCGTCCCAAGTATTATATTAACTTTCTCTGGGAAGATTGTTATTGTTACTTTGTCTTTTTCTTCATGATAAATATCTATAATTTTAGAGGCTATTGTAGCCCAGTCCTCGTCTTTTATAATCTCTAAAGCCTTTAATAATCCAGGTAAACACTGTTTTGGATCTAGGTTCCTCATAAACCTAGTTGCAGCTTCTGTAAATATTCCCAAGCGCATGCTTGTTTTTCTAATACTTGTTTTATTAAAGTTTGCAGATTCCAATATTATTCTCTTTGTGTTCTCGTCTACCTCCGTTTCCTTCCCACCAATAACTCCTGCAATTGCAATCGGATGTGTGCTATCTGCAATGACCATAGTTTCTTCATCTAGTGCATAAAGTTTGTCATCTAGGCCTAGGATTGTTTCTTCTGGTTGTGCCATCCTGACATTTATATTTGCAGTATCTTTCGTATTTGGGTCGGTTTTTATTAGTTTGTCGTAATCAAAAGCATGTAGAGGTTGTCCTATTAAGACAGAGATGTAGTTGGTAATATCGACAATGTTGTTGACAGGTTTTATGCCACATTTAATCAGAGTAGATTTAAGCCAAATCGGAGACTCCTCTACTCTGACATTGTCCAAGGCTAGTGCAGTATATCTGGGACAGATAGCTTCTGCATCATTTATGACTCTAAGTTTTAAACAGGTGTTTTCTGGTTTAAGCCCTTTATCGCAGTTTAGATACCAATCTGGGCTTACAAATTTATGACCGAGAATTGCTGTTAATTCTCTTGATATCCCCAAAACTCCAAAGAGGTCTCCCCTATTTGTTAAAGCTTTGTTTTCAATCTCAATAATTGTGTCGTTAAGATCGTAATATTCAGCGAAAGGTTGACCCACTGGAGCATCTTCAGGTAATACCATTACTCTTGTATGGTTATTTCCCAAGTTTAACTCTCTTGCAGAACCCATCATTCCATTAGATGCAACTCCTCTAAGATTGATTTTCTTTATTACAAACGGCTCCTCTTCTGTTAGTATGCTGTAAGGGATAACTGACCCTATCTTGAGATATGCTACCTTATCTCCAACTTTTAGATTCTTGTCTCCAGCTACAACTTGTATAGGTTCTTTTTCTCCATATACTATTTTGTAAACACCTAATTTATCTGCATCTGGGTGGCCCTGTTTTTCTACAATTTCTGCAATTACAATATCTTTATAATCTTCTCTTAAGTCATGGCTGTAATCTACCTCCCCAATATGCTCTTGTATTAATTGAACAATCTTGTTGTCATCTACCTTGATATCGGCAAATTTTCTTAAAAGGTTTGTACTTAATCTCATTTTAAAACTGTCTTAAGAAGTTAAGGTTACTCTCTCTCAGGTATCTGATATCATCAATGCCTAGCTTTATCATGGCAAGTCTATCTACTCCAAACCCCCAAGCGAAACCAGAGTATAATTCTGGGTCAATATCTGCTTCTCTGAGGACATTAGGGTGTATCATTCCACAGCCCATTATCTCTATCCATCCAGAATGTCCACATGTAGAACACCCAGACATGTTACAGAATGGGCAGCCTATTACAAATTCACAATCTGGTTCTGTAAATGGGAAGTAAGCAGGTTGTATTTTAACTTTAAGATCTGTTTCTAAGTATCTTTCTAGATATGTTTTTATCGTGGCTATCATGTTAGATAGAGAGACATTCTTGTCAACATAGACACCCTCTATCTGGTGGAAGGTATGTTCATGTCCTGCGTCCGTAGCCTCGTTCCTAAAGCATCGCCCAGGAAGGACTACCGCTATTGGAGGAGGTCCAAATTTCTTTAATGCCCTATTTTGCATGGTAGATGTATGGGCTGGTAAAACGAACCCATCTTCTGTTCTGAAGGTATCATACATATCTCTTGCGGGGTGTCCTTTTGGGAAATTCAAGGATTGGAACATATTGTAGTCATCATCTATTTGTCTGCTTTCTAAAATGTCAAAACCCATGCTACTAAATATTCCCAAGAGTTTTTCGACTTCCTTAGTGAGGGGGTGTTTACTCCCCTTAAGAGAAAGCATTTCACTATATATTTGAGAATCTTCGTTAACATCAAAAGGTGCTGTAGGATCAATCTTTGGTTTTGAGGTGTATTCACGATTTTCTTGTACCTTCTTAGAAAGATTCTCTTGCACGAATGTTTTTAGAGTATTTACCTCTTTCCCATATATTGGTTTATCTTTGGATGGAATTCTGGCAATCTCTTTTAAAGCTTCTGTTACTAAACCCTTTTTACCTAAGTATTTCTCTTTGAGTTCTTCATATTCTAATTTCTCAAGATCTTTAGTGAAAGAAGTTTTTATATGGATGAGATTTTTATGCGTGTATTCCATAATTAAAAGTATACTATATCGCTATAAAATATTAAACAAAAAGACCCTACAAAGGGTCTTCAACATTTCTAAAAAGCAAAAACCCTACAGAGATTTCACTATAAAGGAAAATACCTCAGGGTTATTAACAGCCAAATCAGCTAAAACTTTTCTGTTTAATTCTACCTTGTTATCTTTAAGCTCTTTGATGAAGTCTTTGTATTGCATGTCATTTTGTTTGCATGCAGCATTAATCTTGGTTATCCAGATTCTTCTCATTTGAGCACCTCTCTTCTGCCTGTGATCATACGCATATTGTCCTGCGTGCAGATATGCTTCGTGGGATACTCTATATAACTTACCTTTTGTTAATCTATACCCCTTTGTCTCATCTAAGACTTTCTTGTGTCTTTTTTTTCTTGTTGTTCCACCTTTTACTCTCATCTTTATTAATCCTAGATATTAACTATTTTTCTAATTAAATTCTTCCTTATTGACTTATCAACCTGAGCTTTATCTTTCTGTCTTCTCTTTTCTCTTGCAGACTTCTTAGTCCTTAAGTGTCCTTGATGGCTTTGCTTATATATCAATTTAGGAGGTGTATTACCTCTTGGCTTTGATAACTTGATTCTTTTTTTTGCTGTTTTATTTGTTTTTTGTCTCGCCATTTCCTTTGAACGTTATTGAAATCCTATTGCCTTCTCGCTTAGGCTCGGCTTCGATACTACTATAATCACTAAAATTAGTCAATATTTCAGCAAAAACTTCCTTCGCTAGGTCCATTGATTGTCTTCCCTTTTTTTGCATGACTAATCTTACTGGGTGGCCCTTATCCAAGTATTCCTTGGCTCTTTTTACTCGATGTTCAATATCTCCGTCATCTATAACTGGTGAGAATCTAAATTCTTTCTGCTCCTTAGTTTTGTTTTTGCTCTTACGGCTTTTCTTTTTCTGCTCGTATAGGTATTTTGAAAAGTCCATTATCTTACATACTGGTGGTTTTGCTGTGGCTCCTACTTCGACTAGGTCAAGTTGATTATCCTTAGCAAGCTTGATTGCCTCCTCTGTTTTAACTACTCCTAGGTTTTCACCCTCATGATCTATTAGTTGTACTTCTGGTTCTCTTATTTCTTCATTTACTCTTGGACCTCTTGATTTTTTAAATGTCATTTATTAATTAAATTTATTAAAATTATTTATTTTCCCTATTACCATTTTGGTTAGAAAAAGATTCTTTGTTTCTGATTTCTTCTTTTAGATTGTCTATGAACTCTTGGGTTTTCATTAAACCCTCCTCCCTATTATTTCTAGCTCTAATAGATACTGTTTCAGTTTCTATTTCCTTGTCCCCTACTACTACAATGTAAGGAATCTTCATTTTCTCGGCATCTCTAATTCTAGATTGCATACTCTTACTTCTGTCATCTACCTTGACTCTAAGTTTAGCTTCCTTTAATTGTTCGAATACTTCCTTCGCATATTCTGTATGCTTTTCTGATATGGGTATTATGTAAACTTGTTCAGGTGCCAGCCATAGTGGGAAGTCTCCCCCATGGTGTTCTATTAAGAAAGCAAAGAATCTTTCAAAAGAACCAATGAGTGCTCTGTGAATTACAAATGGTTGTTTTTCCTCCCCATCTGAGTCAATATAGGTAATCTCAAATTTTTCTGGGAGGTTGAAATCTAATTGAATGGTAGATACAGAGTCTTCTTTTCCAAAGACATTTATTGCCTGAACATCTATCTTTGGTCCGTAAAAGGCAGCATCGCCAGGGACTTCCTCGAAGACAGCTTTTCTGTCTGTTAAGACTTTTCTTAAAGTATCTTCTGCCAATTTCCACTCCTCTGGATCTCCAGCATATTTATCAGGGTTTGTTTCTTTGTCAGAGAGTGAGAGTCTAAATTTATAGTTATCAAATCCAACATCTTTATAGAAAATTTCAAGAAGGTCAAAGGTCTCATTTATTACCATCTCCAGTTGTTCTGGTGTACAGAATAAATGGGCATCATTTTGTGTAAATCCTCTAACTCTTTGGAATCCATGTAATTCTCCTGACTTCTCATATCTATACACAGTCCCGAACTCTCCTAGTTTATATGGTAATTCTCTGTAACTTTTGGGAGTTAGCTTGTAAACCATCATAGCTGCTGGACAGTTCATGGGTTTTAGGTAGTAAGTCTCATCTTCTATTTCTATAGGGGCATACATTGATTCCTTATAGAAATCTAGGTGTCCAGAGGTTTCAAATAACTCTTTTTTATTTATGTGTGGAGTTAGAATATGTTCATATCCTGCTTCCCTTTCAAGTTCCAGCATATAGTCTTCTAAAATCGTTCTTATCATGTAACCTCTTGGAAGCCATACGGGTAATCCCTGCCCTATTTCATTAATAATGGCAAATAATTGTAATTGCTTACCTAATTTTCTATGGTTTCTTTTCTCCAATTCTCTCTGGTTATCCAAATACCTCTGTAGATCTTCTTTAGTTTCAAATGCAGTCCCATATATTCTAGTTAGCATCTTGTTCTTTTCATCTCCTTTCCAGTAAGCTCCAGCAGTCTTTGTGAGTTTTACTGCCCCAATCTCTTTGGTAGAATCAACATGAGGACCTCTGCAGAGGTCTGCAAAGTCGTTGTCTCCTGTAATATAAAAGCTAAATTTGTCACTTTCTAACTCCTCTAAAAGCTCCAATTTATATACCTGGTCAGTTTTTTTTAGATATTTTTCAGCTTCGTCTCTGCTCATCATAATCTGCTTGAGTGGAAGATTTTGCTTTATTATCTTTTTCATCTCCTTCTCTATCTTTTTAAGATCCTCTTCCTCAAGGGGTTCTGTGAATTCAAAGTCATAGTAGAAGCCATTTTCAATAGCAGGTCCTATACCTAACTTGGTGTCAGGATAGAGTTTTAGTACTGCTTGAGCAAGGACATGTGAGGCAGAATGTCTCATTTTCTCTAATTTTAAATTTTGTTCAGAATCCATAATAAAAATATTTACTTAACTTAATATTGGGGAAAAACGATAGCATTAGAAAAGAGTTGTTGAGAAAACAATTTTACACAGTTTTTCTTTTGTTTTACCGAATTGTTTATACATTGTTCCTATTCTATATTTTTAATTTCTATTTTGCAATTATTTTACTATGTAGAAGGATATTGTGTTTAAGCCGAAGTTGTATGATTCTAAAAGATTTATATTATTCAAAGACAATTTTTCAAGAGGGTATTTCTTTGGGTGTTTTAATATTAGGACTCCCTTAAATTGCTTACTGTTGTTCTGTACTCCCGGAAGGAGATTGGATGCCATATTAATTATCTCCTCCATTTTGTAAGTTTTCTTTGTGTTATATAACTTGTATGGAGGATCTAGGAATATTATGTCAAAGGTCTCAATAATTTCTTCGTTGTTTTTCTTGTAAAGGTATTCCTCTACTTTGGATTTAATGACTTCAGAATCTAGTAAGAATCCGGTACTAGTAATGTTTTTCTTCAATATGTATATGGCGTTTTTAGAAGCTTCAACAAAGGTTGCATGCTTTGCTCCTCTTGAAAGTGCTTCTAAGCCAAAGGAACCACTTCCAGCATAGAGATCTAAGACTTTCTTCTTGTAAATATCTTTTTGTAGGATGTCAAAGATTTGAACTTTCATTCTGTCGGTTAGTGGTCTTGTGGTTTTAGGTATTTCTAGTTTGAAGTTTTTTGCTTTTCCTGCAGTAATTCTAACAAAGGTTTTAATTGTGGGTTCTTTATGTAGTATTTTTTCTCTGAGGAAGACTTTTTCTCTTTCGTCAAACTCCTCTGGAGTACTTACTTTCCATTTGTTTCTATCTTTTCTAAGTTTTTTTGCTGAGTCGTATTTTAAGCTCATGGGGATATTATACCCTATTTATAAGGATTTTTTAACTTAGAGAGTTTTGAAACTATGGCATTTCAAAGATTAATCCTCCAAATTGTATATCTTGGAACGTTGCATATGAGCTTGCTGTTGTGAAAGTTCCTGTTGCCCAAGGGCTTACAGCATTTGCCGCGTCCCAGAATCTAATTCTCCAGTAGTATGTTACACCCTCAAGACTCAAAGTTAATCCATTGTATGTTATATTAGGACTTCGAGCACCCTGGGTTGTTGTGCTCATGAATTGTTGACCAGAGTCCCACATTACTGTTCCAGTAAATGTTTCGTTGGTATTAACTTCAATCTCGTAGTAGTTAGAGAAATCATATTGGTTTGGATCATTAAATATTGCAGAGAATTTCGGGTTTGGATCATTAACTCTTGGGTTATTTGTAATACCATTTACTAACAGTCCCGTTGGTGCTGTTGGTGCTTGGTTTGCTTCCATGGTAAAACTCGAGGTGGTAGACCATGGGCTTACGGATTCTACGCTATCCCAGAACCTTATCCTCCAATAATATGTTGCTCCATTTAGGGAGAGTGCTGTACCGTCATAAGTAATCTCTGGGGATCTAGAACCTTTGTTTATTCTTGTCATTGGAGTTTTTCCTGTATCCCACATTACACTGCCGGTAAAACCAGGACTCGTATTAACTTCTATTTCATAATGTTCTGAATATTCTGTGATGGGACAGGTATCTGGGTCGTTAAATATAGCACTGAAAGTCGGATCTAAAATTCCTATATCTATTGGATTAACAAGGCCCTCTGTAAGTGGTTGTGTTGGTGCTGTTGGAGGAATATTCATCCTAAAGTTTGCAGTGGCTGACCAAGGGCTTACTGTTCCATATTCATCTGCAAATCTAATTCGCCAGTAATATGTTGTTCCATTGAAGGTTAAAGGAGTTCCTGCGTAAGAGATAGGGTCAGTTCTTGAGCCACTAGGTGTAGATATACCTCCTGTAAGACCACTGTCCCACATAGTTGTTCCTGTAAAAGAGGAATTGGTATTTACTTGTATTTGGTATTTAGAAGCAGAATGTCCATCTGGGTCACTATATATGGCGGTGAATTCTGGGGTAGCATCTGATACACAAGTTGGGTTTGTTGCACCTTCTGTCTGCAGGGAGGTAGGTGTTGCAGGTGCTCGGTTCATAGTGAATTGAGCAACAGCAGAATAGGGGCTTGTTAATAAAGCTGCATCGGACATCCTAATACGCCAATAGTAAGTAGAACCATCAAGGCTTAAAGTAGACCCCCCATAGTTAATATTAGGAGTTCTTTGTCCCTGGTATGTTCGTGCCATGGAGGTAAGTCCGGTATCCCACATGACTGTTCCAGTAAAAGTGTTATTTGTGTTTACTTGAATCTGGTATTGTTCGGAGTAATCTCCACTGTTTGGGTCGTTGAATATTGCAGAGAAGTATGGGGTTGTGTCAGCAACAACTGCAGGGCTGGCAGTATTGTTTATAAGTAGTCCAGTAGGAGTTGTGGGTGCAAAATTTTCAAGAATCCAATTCGCTCGTATAGTCATATCAGTAGTAACACTACTACAATACCCTGTAGAGGAATCGAATGTTCCAGCACAGCTTCCACTAGTAATACTGAACCCTGTTAATATGTAATTGGTTCTAGAACAAGAAGGTCCTGCGGCAGATCCTCCGCAATTTATAACGCGACTACTTGGAGTACACGAACCACCATTTGCGTCGTAAGTAACCGTGCGTGGGATATTCATCCTAAAGTTTGCAGTGGTTGACCAAGGGCTTACTGTTCCATATTCATCTGCAAATCTAATTCGCCAGTAATATGTTGTTCCATTGAAGGTTAAAGGAGTTCCTGCGTAAGAGATAGGGTCAGTTCTTGAGCCACTAGGTGTAGATATACCTCCTGTAAGACCACTGTCCCACATAGTTGTTCCTGTAAAAGAGGAATTGGTATTTACTTGTATTTGGTATTTAGAAGCAGAATGTCCATCTGGGTCACTATATATGGCGGTGAATTCTGGGGTAGCATCTAAAACACAAGTTGGGTTTGTTGCACCTTCTGTCTGCAGGGAGGTAGGTGTTGCAGGTGCTCGGTTCATAGTGAATTGAGCAACGGCAGAATAGGGGCTTATGTAACCACAGTTATCGGTCATTCTAATTTTCCAGTAATATGTAGACCCATTTAAACTCAAAGTAGACCCTCCATAGTTAAGATTGGAGGTTCTCTGACCTTGTGCTGTTGTTGGCATCGAAGATAGACCGCTATTCCACATTGTAGTCCCAGAAAATGTGTTATTGGTATTTACTAAGATTTGGTACTGTGTAGACGTTGCATTAGTATCAGGGTCATTAAATATCGCAGAAAAGTATGGCGTAGTGTCAGCAATAACTGCAGGACTGGAGGTATTGTTTATAAGAAGTCCAGTAGGAGCTGTAGGTGCTTGGCATGATAGTGTCCAATTTGCTTCTACATTCATAGATCCAGTGACGCTACTGCAAACTCCTGTTGTAGAATTAAAGGTTCCCCCACAACTTCCACTTTTTATAGAAAATCCGGTAAAATCATACAAATCTCTAGAGCAGGAATTCCCAAGTGATGCAGAGCCATGATTAACCACTTCATTGTAACGGATACAAAAGTCAGCGCCCTTAGGGTCATAATTAATGGTATATGAATTTATTGTCCAATTAGGCCTGATCGTCATTGCTGTTGTTACACTGCCACAATATCCTGTTGTAGGATTCCAACCAGAAGCACAACTTCCAGCAGTTATAGTATAACTTGTCGCTGTGTGATAAGTTCTTGTGCAGTTGGGGGCTGCTGCTGCACCTCCATAGCACACAGAAAGATCTGCAGGGCAATTCCCACCATTGTCATCATAAGCAACTGTATTTTTTGTTTTCCAACAGGTTCTCTCACTACTTCCACAAGCACCTCCTATACAATAATATCTTGTACAAGAAGTTGTGGTTGTGCTACATCCAGTATTTGTCGGTGTATATCCTGTTGGACATCCAGGAGGAGTACAAGTCTGACAATCTCCTCTGTCACAATACAAAGTTGTTCCTTGACAATTACAACTTACAGAACCAGAGAAGGGTTCCCATACACAACCTCCAAACCCCACACTTCCGCAACACGCGTGTGAATAACAAGCAGCTTCTGCTTCCGTTGGTTCAGATATATAAAAAAAGAAGAAAGAGAGAACAAAGAATAATATTCCAAGGAAAATTTTAAAATTTGTATTTCTTTTTAGCTTTATATTCATTATTTATTTTTCTTTTCACCTCTTTTCCTTCCTCTTTTTCTTACTAGTAAATTCTCCTAATACCCATCCCAAAACAAAAGAAAGAGGAACTAGAATAATAGGAACTATGTAGGAAATTTTAGTTTCTGTAACAATCTTTATTATGTCATTCCTCTCTTCCAATGGATCTACCAAAGAATCACTATCCCCCAAGACTAGAGTTAATACTTTCTCCGACTCCTCCAGTTCACCATCTCCTGCTCGAATCGCATATTGCCCTTCCTCCATATTTGTTATACTAAACAGCACAAACCAGTATCCATCTTCTCTTGCTGTGGTAGTTAATTCTTTGTCTGCAAAATATATATAAACATCACTATTTGGTTTGGCCGAACCTGCTAGCCTAACAGCATCATCCGCTTTGACTAAGACCGTATCCTCATCTATGAGTTCTGCAGACTCATTGTTAATCATCACACTAAGTAATACTACCGAAGGTTCTACTTCTTCCTCTGTAACCTCCTCAGTTTCCTCTTCCTCTTGGGCATACACAATGCCTTCTTTAGGAAAATCTCCAAGGGTTAAAAGACTTGTAGAGAAAATAGAAAAGGAGAGAATGAAAACAGATAAAATTTTAAGAAACATATTTAGTAAGGGTCAGTTTAAATATATAACTAGTTTATTTTGTAATAATTTCACCAAGTTGTCAACAGCTCTTAGTGTTAGAAAAGATACTTGTAGAAAAGATTGTTATAACTTTGGAGCTGTCCTATTCCCATAAAGGAAATAGATGGTCTTTCCTTCTGCTGGAATTGAAGTAACTTTAATGGACACCTTCGTATTTTCACTATTGCAACCACCTTCGGTGTTAGGCTGTCCTAGTATTTCAAAGTCAAGGGAGGTTTCATTATCATCATCTAGGAATCTCATGTCATTACAGGTTGGTTGCAATTTCCCTAATTCAATCAGCTCTTTGGTGTTTATGGTTACCTCCACACCCTCTGTGAAAGTTAGTCTCTCTCTTTCATTCTCTATCCTTATTCCCTTTCTGTAAAGCCAACTACTATTTTCTCCTGCAATCTCAGGAGAATCTAGAATGCTACTGCTTTGGTCTTGGATCATTTTGACACTAATGCCAATAGTGACGAGCAGTATTAAAATGGTAATTTTCTTTCCTAAGTCCATAACGATATATTGTAGCAAAAAGAGAGATAAAGTTTTTACAAGGAAGCTTCTAACTCTTTCTCGTTATTTCGTAAAGTACTGTAGTAGCACAATTTGCTACATTTAAAGATTCTTTCATTCCTCTCATTGGAACCATTATCTTTTCCGTGGAAAATTCATCAAGGATTTTTTCATCAACACCCTTCTTCTCATGTCCAAACACCAAGGCTAATTCGTTAGGATAATCTATCTCTTGAAAATTTTTTGCATCCTCTGTTAATTCGACAGAATATATTGGAATATTCATATCCCTAATCTCTTCGAGTGCATCCTCAGTTGTGTCATAGTGTTCTGAGGGAACCATCTCTGTCGCTCCCAAAGCAGTTTTCTCTAATTTCGGGTTATCTTTATCTGCGGTTATCCCGCAGAGATATATCTTTTCTACATGACCTGCACCGTCTGCAGATCTAAATATGCTTCCTACATTAAATACGGATCTTATGTTGTCTAAAACTATATGGATTTTCACCTAAATATGTTGTTTAGAATTTTATCTGGTGGGTCATTATCTTCTGTAAGATGTTTTTTTGCAAGTTTCCTAGCTTTATTAAGGAGCGTAATATCATGTATGGAGGCTACTTTGAAGTTAGGAATACCAGATTGTCTGAGTCCATAAACTTCCCCTGGTCCCCTACTTTCCAGATCATATTCTGCGACCTCGAAGCCACTGCTATGTTCTGCAAAATAAATAAGTCGTTTTTGTGCTGGAGAATCTTTTTTAACATTGGAATTGGGAATCACAAAACAGTAAGACTCTTTCTCTCCTCTCCCAACCCTCCCTCTTAATTGATGAAGTTGTGCAAGTCCAAATCTTTCAGCATCTTCAATAACCATTATTGTTGCATCTGGGACATCTATACCAACTTCTATTACGGTGGTAGATACCAATACCTGTATCTTTTTCTTTCTGAAATCTTTTAACAGTTTCTCCTTTTCCTTCTCCTTTAATCTTCCGTGTAGAAAATCTACATTTAATCCCTTGAACAGTTTCTTCAGATATTCCACTTCTACTAAAACAGCCTTTGCACTAAGCTTCTCTGATTCTTCTATTAATGGGTATATTACAAAAGCTTGATCCTCATAAATACCATTCTTTTTACTTTTTTGTATTTTATCTTTTATCCAGATAAAGCAATCCTCCCTTTTTCTGTATGGAGTAAAGTATGTTTTTATCTCTTTCTGGTATTTTGGTTTTTGTCTTATTTCAGAGACATCTAATCCTCCAAAGAATATCTCTGTAAGGCTTCTTGGTATCGGTGTTGCTGTCATTGTTAAGTAGTGTGGGGAGTTTTTAGTTTTTTGTTTGAAATAATCTCTTTGTTCTACTCCAAATTTGTGTTGTTCGTCGATAATTACTAGGTTTAAATCCTTTGGTAGTTCTTTTTCATAAAGTATTGCATGTGTACCTATGATGAGTTTGTTGTCTGCTTTTTTAATTGTTTTTTTTGTAGAAATGCAAAGTTCGATATCTATATCAAAGCCATTAAAAATTTTGTTGAATGTGTCGTAATGTTGTTTTGCAAGAACGGTTGTTGGTGCAATCAGTATGCTGGAGTAACCATTCTTGACTGTATTTAATATTGCCACCGCTGCTACCACTGTTTTCCCACTTCCTACATCTCCATTTAATAAACGGTTCATTGGCTTTTTCTTGTTTGTATCCTGAAGAATTTCTTCTATCGCGGTGTTTTGATCATCAGTTAATTCAAAAGGGAGAGATTTTATAAAGTCGTTCAATACTGAGGAATTTATTTTCATAGGTTCGCTTCTCTCTCTTTCTTGTTTAAGCTTTTGTGCTTCTATCTTGAATCCAATTCTAAGCATTTCATCAAAAGCAAGTCTTTTTTTAGCTTTATCAATGTCTAATTGTTTCTCTGGGAAATGTATTTTTTTAAGAGCATCCCCAAGAGGTAGTAGATTAAGTTTGTCTAAAGATTCTTTGCTAAGGGGGTCTTTGATTAATTTGTCAAAACAATTTGTTTCCTTTTCCAAGCTTTTTATTTTGGATCTGATAACTCTTGAGCTGAGTCCTTTTGTTTCAGGATAGATACCAACTAACTTCCCGAGGTGCGTTTGATTCTGTGGGTTCTCTTTAAACTTCTCAAATTTCGGATTGTATATACTTTTTTGTTTCCCTTTTCTTGTTATTTTGGCACTGAAAAGGTAGAGATCTCCTTCTTTTAGAGTTTTTTGTAAGTATGTTTGGTTAAAATATGTCAGGTTTAAAGAACCAGTTTCGTCCTTTACTTTTACAGTTGTAATTTTTTTCTTAAAATATACTGTTGTGACCTTCTCTATCTCTGCAAGAAATGTCCCCTCTTCTCTCTCTTTGAATTCTTGAATACTGATAACGGATGATGTGTCCTGGTATCTAAAAGGGATATGAAAAAGAAGATCTTGAACGGTTTTTATATTTAATTTGGAAAATTTCTCTGCTTGTTTTTCCCCAATTCCTTTTACTTCTGTTATTGGACTTTTCTTGGAGAGACTCATATGTCTATATGATTGAGGTAATTTTTAAATTTGTGATTGCGGGATTTCGCTATATTGCTAATAAGCTAAGAAGGATTGGTGCAACAATTCCTCCTATAAGGATTATTGCTATTCCTATATTTATAGCTGCTTTTAATCTTTTTTTAGTCTTTTTCTTCATATTTCTATTTTAGCCTTTTCTTCTATATTTTGAAAGTTGGTTTCTAATTCTGAATTTTGTAGACTCTGAGTTAGCATCTCGTAATGCCTCTATCTTCTGGTATTTTTTGCTCTTGTCTCTTTTTATTTCTACCACATCTCCGGTTTTTAATTTTGTAGAAAGTTTTGCTGCCTGTCCATTTATTAGGACTCCTATTGCACTGTTCCCTATCTCTGTGTGTAGTTTGAATGCAAAGTCTAGGGCTGTGTCTCCTTTGTTTAGATCAAGTATCATGCCTTTTGGAGTGAATGGAAATACTTCGTCTTTGTAAATGGAAGATTTGATTGGGCAATTAATTTTATGTTCTTTCTCTTTTTTGCTCTTCTTAAAATTTTTGTGGACTTCTTCGACCCAGTCATATTTATTTGTTGGTTTTGCGTATCTAGATTTGCTCGCTTTATATGCAATATGTGAAGCGAGTCCATATGTGTTGTGGTAGTACATATCTTTTGTCATTATTTGGACTTCGATTTTTAAATCTGAAATGGAGGGGAATTTAATTGGAAACTGTATTGCCCTGTATCCATTAGGTTTTGGGTTTGAGATGTAGTCGTCAAAGAGGTCATAGTCTGGTTCTCCATTGTCCATTAGTTTTTCTAAGACAAAGAAGCATTCATCTTCCTTGTTTGTAAGAATTCTAAAGGCAATTAGGTCATCTACTCTTGTTATGTTTGGGTTTATCCATTCCTTTTCATACTTCTTGAGTTTGTTATATATACTGTATTTTGATTTTACTCTTCCTTCTATTTGCTTCTCAAATTTAAGGTCCTTAAGTGTTTTCTCTAGCAAGGTTCTGTATCTCTCTAAAGTTTTTTCACAAACTCCTGCCTCTTCCATCTTCTTGGATATGCTGGCATATTCAATTGGAAGATAAGCAGAGAAAGCATTTTCCTCTATCTCCTTTTTTATCTCATTTAGATCTAGATACTCTGCAAGAGGTGAGTAGATATTTAGTGCTTTTCTTAAGGTGTCTTTTTTCATTTCATTTGGAATATTTTCAACACTGCGAATATCACAGAGTGTGTCCAAGATTTTTATGATTACAGGTCTTAAATCATCAGAGCTGTTCAGTATATATTTTATTATTATTTCCTCTGGAGTCTCATGGCTCTCTGTTGCCTTTTTAATCTCCTTAAGTCTTGTTAGTATATTTACCACTTCCTTCCCAAAGAGGTGTTCTATATCTTTAAAATTATTATTCTCATCTGGTATCTCATGTAAGAGACTAGCTATTGCTGAGTTTGTATCTAAGCCCACATCTGTTGAAAGGTGTGCGATGTTGATGAGGTGTTCAAGGATAAGTTCGCCACCGAATCTTCTTTCTTCACCATGATAGTTTAAGGCATACTCAAAGGCTTTTTTAACTTGTTCCTTAAAGTTCTTAGGCGTTCTTTTTACTAATTCTTTAAATTTTTTCTGAATCTTTTTGTCCATGTTTTAAAAGGTTTTGGTATTTGGATTGAAGAAGGTTTTAGAGAAATTTTCTTCTATGCTTTGAATATAATCTTGCATAACTTTCTTCCCACGCGTACCTCTGGTCCATTGGAAGTATTGATAGGATAGTTATATTGGGTGATTTTTTTACCCTCTATTTTAACTGCACCCTGTTCTATTAATCTCTTTGCTTCTGACTTGCTGTTTGCAAAGTCAATATCTACGAGTAGTTGGTTTAGGGGAATTTCTTTTGCTGAGACTTCTTTTTTTGGTATCTCAACATCTTTATCTTTGTTTTGGAATACGGACTCGAAGAACTCTTGGGCTTGCTTTGCTTCCTTTTTACTAGTTAGTTCTGAAGTTACTCTGAAGGCTAATTCTTTTTTAAGTATCATTGGGTTCTCTCCCGAATCTAATCGCTCTTTATATTCTTTGACCTCATTCATACTGGCGAAGGTTAGGATTTCAAGAGCATCAAGAATCATGTCGTCGTTGAAAGCCATTACTTTCCCATAAATATCTTCTGGTTTGTCATTCATTTTTATCATGTTGCCTTCAGTTTTGCCCATCTTTATACCATCGGCTGTTTCTAGAAGTTTTGTAGTAAGAACTATTTTTTCTTTGCCTAACTCTGACATTATTAAGTCTCTTCCAGCAAGCATATTAAATAGTTGGTCATTTCCTCCGATTTCAACATCTATGTCCATCATTACGCAATCGTATCCTTGCATGACTGGGTAAAGGAATTCATTTAGGTGAATAGGTTTGTTTTTATCTAATCTTTTTTGGAACATATCTCTTTTTAGCATTTGCTGAACTGTAAACTTGGAGGCAAGTTTGATTATGTCTCCAAAGTTAAGTTTTTCCAACCATTCGCTGTTGTATAAAACCTCTACAGGATTCTCTTTGTTGTTAATATCTATAATCTTTGAAGCCTGTTTGACATAATCTTTCATATTCTGTTCCACCTCTTCCTTGGTTAACATCTGCCTTGTTGTGGCTTTGTCGGAAGGGTCACCTATTCTGGCAGTAAAATCTCCCACAAGGAAAATGACATGGTGTCCGAGTTTCCTAAAGTCTTCAAGTTTTCTCATTCCTACTGTGTGGCCTATGTGTAAGGTGTCTGCAGTTGGATCAAAACCTTGGTATATATTAAGTCTTTTTCCAGATTCCAGTAGGTCTTTTAGGGCTTTTTCTGTCGGGAGTATCTCTTCGACTCCCTTTTTCAGAATTCTCTCTATTATTTCTTTGTCTTTTTTAATTTTCATGCAGAATATTATATATATATTACGTTAAGTTTTCCACTTTGCAGAGAATTCTTAATTGCTTTTTAAGTATTTTCTGTTCTTTAATTTATCTGGCATACACTGCTGGTCGGATTTTTTAGATTCTAAGTCGTGGTCATATTCATAACCTTTTCCATAGCCAATATCCTTCATTAGTTTTGTAGGAGCATTCCTTATGTGCATGGGAACAGGAAGGTTGCCATATTTCTCAATATCTTGTTTTACGAGATTTTGTACTTTGTAAGCTGTATTATCTTTTGGTGCTTTTGCTAGATATATTGCCAGTTGTATTAGAAAGATCTCACATTCTGGCATGCCAATCTTCTGGCAAGATTCGTAAACGTTATTTGCTAGTATTAAAGCATTAGGGTCTGCATTCCCGATATCTTCACTTGCAAACCTTAATAATCTTCTTGCAACATAAAGGGGGTCTTCTCCTGCACTTAACATTCTGCCGACCCAATAGGCAGAAGCATCTGGGTTGGAGGATCTCATAGATTTGTGTATGGCGGATATTATGTTGTAATGCTCTTCTCCATTTTTGTCGTAATATATTGGTTTTTGTATCGTATCTTCCAATATCTCCATTGTTATTTTGGCTTTTTTATTGTCCTCTTTTTGTGAGAAGGCTATGGTGCTTGCCATTTCTAAGATATTTAATCCAGATCTAATGTCTCCATTAGAAAGGTTTGCCATTGCTTTTAATTCCTTCGCACCAATCACCAAGTCAGGGAATTCTTTCTTTGCAATCTTTTTTAATAGCTTCAGGATATCTTCCTCACTCTGTTGTTTAAAGACAAAGACCTTTGTTCTGGAGAGTAATGGTGTGTTAACTGTAAAGGAAGGATTTTCTGTAGTTGCACCAATTAGTGTTATGAGGCCCTTTTCGACATAAGGGAGAAGAGAATCTTGCTGAGCTTTATTCCATCTGTGTATCTCGTCTAGGAAAAGAATTGTTTTCTTTCCATACTGCTTATTTGCTGTCGCAATTTTTATTATTTTCTTTAATTGTTCCTTACCACTATTTACTGCTAAGAGTTTATGGAAGTCATAGAAAAGATTAAGGGAGATGATGTAAGCAAGTGTGGTTTTTCCAGTTCCCGGTGGTCCCCAGAATATCATGGAAGGGATTTTCCCTGTGTCTAAAAATTTTCTAATGGGACCATTCTCTCCTACAAGGTGTTCTTGACCAACAAAATCTTCTAATTTATTAGGTCTATATTTAGATGCTAGGGGTTCATAATTTGCCATAATTGATTATAGCGTTATTTCTGTTGTAAAGGAATTTGGAATAGCTTTAGTAGAAAGTTTTAGCTTCTTATTTAGTTCTATATATGTAAAGAGGGATTCCATTTTTAAGGAGGATTTTTTCTTCTCTCCCAATCTCCTTTACACTATGTTTGTATGAATAAACTTCTCCCCCTTTCTTTACAAATTCCTCTAGCTTTGGTTTTAATACCTCTAGACTCTTTTCATCAAGATAACAATACACTTTTGTAAATTTTTCTAAATCTACTTTAAAAATATCCTCTGGTTCAAAAAAGAAATCCTTACTTAATGGAAATTGTAATGCCTTTTTTGTTTTAGCAATAATTAACATCACTGGAGATATTTCATATCCCGTGCACTTGCAACCACTGTTACCATGTGCCTTTAAAAGTAGCCTACCATCTCCACTGCCTAAATCTACAAGATGATCTTCTTTTTCAAGATCCATTATTTCAATAATTTCTACAAGAACTTCTTTAGGGGTTTTGAATAACGGTATTAAGAAGGCATTAATAAGCAAGGTTAGAACAAAACCTCCAAGAAGGAGGATAATAACGGTCATAATTCCCAAGCTTATTCCGTTTAACATAATGGTATAATTCCTTGATTAATATTACATCTATATCATAGATGATAGACGGGATTTTGTTAATAAACAAACAAGCGGGTATTACCTCATACGATGTCATAAGGAATTTAAAAAGAGTTCTTCCTAAAGGACAAAAGATAGGACATGCTGGAACATTAGATCCATTTGCAACAGGGTTGTTAATCATTCTGCTAGGGAAATACACAAAGAAAATGGGCGAGATTTTAGAAATGGAAAAGGAATATTTTGTTAAAGCTGAATTTGGCTATGCTACAGATACTCAGGATGTTACAGGAAGAAAGACAATGGAGGTTGAGAATCTAAAATATGTAAAAGAGTCAAAGATAAGGAGTTTAATAGAAAAGAATTTCCTTGGAGAAATTAAACAGGTTCCCCCTCAGTTTTCAGCCAAGAAGATAAAAGGGAAAAAGGCTTATGAATTTGCAAGAGAGGGAAAAGAAGTAAAACTTAAACCAAACCTTGTAACCATTAAAAATTTTGAAATCATCAACTACGACTGGCCCATTGTTTCCTTTAAAATTATTTGTTCAAGTGGGACTTATGTCAGGACTCTTGCTAATGACTTGGGAGAATTGTTAGGAACATATGCAACGGCTGTGGAACTTAAGAGAACAAGAATCGGAGAATATACTCTTGAGGATGCTATTAAGTCAGAAGAAATCTCCGAAGGTGTTGATATAAATTTAAAGCTAATAAAATGATAAAAGGTAAATTATATGTAGTAGCTACTCCCATTGGTAATCTTGCAGACATGACATTTAGAGCTGTGGATATCTTAAATAAGGTTCCATTCATACTTGCTGAGGATACAAGGGAGAGTAAAAAATTATTAGAAAAATATAACATCCACACACAACTTGTCTCCTACAGAGATGAAAATCATGACAAGATTCTTGAAAAGATATTAGAGAAATTAAATATGGGACTAGATCTTGCTCTAATCTCTGATGCAGGAACTCCTTTAATCTCTGACCCTGGGTACAAACTTGTAAAGTACTTAAGGGAGAACAACTTTGAGGTAATCTCTATTCCTGGTCCTAGTGCTGTAACTGCTGCTTTAGCTGTAAGTGGACTCCCAACAGATAGGTTTGTTTTCTTTGGTTTTCTTCCTAAAAGCGAAACAAGAAGAGAGAAAATAATCTCTGAATACAAAGATTTACACAACACTCTTGTTTTTTACGAATCTCCAAAAAGATTGTTTGGATTTCTAGATACCATTGATAAAGTATTAGGTGATGTGAATATATTCCTAGCCAAGGATATATCCAAATTAAAGGAAGAATATTTTTACGGGAGTGTTCGTGAAGTAAAAGATATTCTAAGAAAGAAAAATTTTGCAGAGCATCCCCATGGGGAGTTTGTATGTGTTGTGGATACAAGAAAAGACTAATTAAAAGAAAAATTAAAAGATTAATTATGTCTATTCATTTTAAGAAAACCCTTTCGTAATTTTTATCTGTTTCTCTTTCTAGTTCTCCTGGGGAAATATTCTTTACCCCTGCGGCTACTTCAATAATCTCTTTAACATCTCCAGGCTGTGCAAATTTATTCTTAATCTTTTTATTTTTTCTAACCGATTGTGGTGGTAAGAATGGTCCATCAGTTTCAAATAAAATTCTGTCAACTGGTGTTTTTTTCAAAAGAGTTCTTACATCCTCTCCACTTTTGTATGTAATTATGGCATTAAATCCCACACAGAAGCCTAAATCCAGAATTGATTGGAGATATTTAATGTCCCCAGTATAACTATGGAAACAACCTCTTGCTAAGCCCTTACCTTCTTGTGCGACAATATTAATAACATCTTCCACGCATTCATCGCTACCATTTACATCTCTTGCGTGTATGCTTAAAGGGAGATTATTTTCAACGGCGATTTGTAGGTGTCTTCTGAAAGACTCCTTTTGTATATCTTTTATTTCTTTCTTTACATTCGAGGGGAAATCTTTTTGCAAACTAATTTGGTAGTAGTCTAAACCTGTCTCCCCTATCGCAGTAATTTGATGAATCTTCTTTTCTAATATAGTGTCAAATTTATTCAGAAGTTCTTTAGAGTTTTTATGAATGTTAGTATGATTTCCTTTCTCTATTGTGTTTTCTTCAAAGAATGTTGGATGTAGTCCCAATGCTACCCCTATTGTATTTGAGTATTGTTTTCCTATTTCTAAGCTAGTGTTAATGTCTTCAAGGTCTGTGCTTTGAGTTAATATGTATTTACCATCTTTTTCCAAAAAGGTGTCTATTATCTTGGGTAGCTTGGATTTTAGTGGTTCCATTGCTAAGTGTATGTGTGCGTCGTGCATGGCCTATTCTAACATATGAAGAAAGTTTAGGAATATGACTGGGACCCGAAATTTTCTAAATTATGATAAAATGTATCCTGATATGGCAAAAATTAAACAGAGGAATTGGTTGTTGTTAATAACATTTATTTTGGTCTTAAGCTCCCTTGGAATACTTTTTGCAATGCTACAGAGAGAGCTAGGAATAGGTTTTTGCGTTTATGATGGAGTTGAATATTCTGTAAATGATCCTATCCCAGAATATAAAAATGGAGAGGATTGTATTTGCTCTAATTCTGGAGATATTGTTTGTAAAGAAGACGAGCTAAGTATGTCTTACGAGGATTTTGTTAATGATAGTATGGCTTTTACATATAGCTTCAGAAATTATTTGGATAAGAATCAACCAGATTTGCTGTATGCCGACTTGGTGGATATACAGCATAATGATGGCTTGTTAAGGATTGTAATGGAGAGAGAATCATTGTGTGGGGATTTTAACGAAGCTCCAGTTCAGGCAGGTATGTATAAACTTGAGGAAGAGGGAATAGTTTTGACCTCAATAGTTAATAGGGATGAGAGTATTTACAGTAGGGTTTGTTTAATAGGCAACACTTTTGAAATCCAAGATATTAATCTTGCAGACAAATCTATTTTTTTTGTGTCGTATCAGAATGATCAAGGGAATATGACAAATTTTAGAATATGTCTTGCAAATGGAAATATCTATTCAAATGGGGATGTTTTTAAAGATTCGCAAAGTAACAATATATGTACCTGTTTGGGACCTGAAGTTGAATGCGATGAACTTTAATCTAAAGAAGTCCCAGATATATTCCTAAGATACATGTAAATAGTGTGAACAACCAGAATCTCATTACTACTTTGTATTGAGGCCACCCATTTGCTTGGAAATGGTGATGTATTGGTGCTATCTTGAATACTCTCTTTTTAAAGAATTTCATGCTAATTATTTGTATAGCACTAGAAGCCATGATTAGCCAGGTTATCGAAGACATCAGAAAATAAGGGATGAGATTGTTTGTAACTAACGCTACAAAGAACATACTAAAGCCAAGAGGCATAGCACCAGGCCCACCATTCCAGAACCTAGCAGGGGGAATATTGAAGTAAAGGTCTATAATTTGAACCCCAAGCATTATTGCAAGTATCGGGATGAATTCATATTGCCCTTGTATAGTTAAGAGGAATAACATTGCAAGATTTATTATGGTGAATATTCCAATCATTAAACCATCTGCACCGTCTGTTAGTTCTGCAGAATATATTGCAAATTGTCCGACTATTGCGGTTAAAACAAGGATTATTGGTGTAATATTAATGGCGACTAAATCGAGCAGGTTTATTGAAGTAATCTCTCCCGTTTTGCTTAGTAGATACATGACCCCGATATTTAACAAGATTGAAAAGGTTAGTTTCCCCATTCTCCATTCGAAGGTTTCTTGAAAGGCTTTTACTTTTTCATTGTCTTTAAACCCATTTGTAAATATTGCAACATCTATGAATCCCCAGAAGCCAAAAAGAGCAAAGCCAATTAGAAAGACTTTAATAATGGGAGTCATTGGGACTAGGGCAAGTGTTAATAGTGGTACTAAAATCCATATCAAAATCCCACCCATATTAGGAGTTCCATTTGTTAATGTGGAATTCATTATTCTCATGAATAGGCTGTTGTCGCCATCTCCAGCACCAATCTTAGACTTTTTAATCCCACTTACTTGGTTAAATTTATAAAGGATTGAAATCATTATTGGGGCAAATATTGCAGAGGCAACTATCGCTATAAATAGTTTCTCCAAGCTAGTTTTTAGTGTGTCTACCATTTGTTGTAGAGATGAATATAAATATAAACTATATGTATTATCTCAATTAACCTTCTTAATTTCTAGGTCATCTGCGATAGATAGAAAAATGTCTCTCCATACAGGAACGGTTGTCAAACTTGAAAAGGCAGCTGTTTTTGGCTCTTCTAGTTTAACAAGCATAATCATTTTGGGGTCATTGGAAGGTGCAAAACCAATAACTGTATCGTTAGAAAGAGTTTCATCATAGCCAGTCCCTCCCTTGATTGCTATTTGCGCAGTTCCAGTTTTAGCTGCCAGATCATATTCTAAGAGGGGGGCTCCTAGTGCTGAAAGGGAATTATCCTTAACTGCTTTTACTAATGCTTTCGTTATTATGTCTGCAGTTTCTTTGGATATTGGTTCTGCAATAACTTGGGGGGAGATATTAATAATCTCTTTCTCATCACTTATTTGGGAGATTATATATGGCCTCATTCTTACTCCATCGTTAGCTATTGTACTCAATGCTGAGATTAGCTGTAGTGGTGTTGCAGATATTGCTCCTTGTCCGTATGAGGAAGTAATCGTGTCCAATTTGGTCCACGTTTCTTTTGATTTAAGGTAACTTGTGCTCTCTTCCTGTAGTCCAACTCCAATAAATTCTCCAATCCCAAAATCCTTAAGGGATGAGTAGAATTCGTTGAACTCCAGATCTAGTGCTACGCGTGCTGCACAGGGGTTGTTTGAGGTTCTAAATATTCCTGATATATCTAGTTTTCCAGCCGGTAGTCTGTTCCAAGTATAGACGCGCTCCCCTTTTAGGTCTGCATAACCAGTTGCTTTGTAAAGGTCTAAGTAACCAGTTGTATCGTGACAAATATAGTCTTCATCAATGGTTCCATTTTCAATAGCAATGGCAAGTGTGATTGGTTTTTGTACAGAACCATACTCGTAAACATCTGCTACAGCCCTGTTTCTTAATATCCAAGGCTCTGAAGTTCTCCAGTATTCATTAGGATCGTATGTTGGGTAATTTGCCATAGCAAGGATGGCTCCCGTCTTCGGATCCATTATTATTGCAGACCCGCTCTTTGCTCTGCTCTCTCTTACTCCCTTCTCTAGTTGCTCCTCTACTTTCGCTTGTATATTGGGGACTATTGTGAGCTTGAAGTCTTTGCCATCTCTGGGCAGTATTGGCTCGTATTCTGCTGTAAGAATCACATTCCCAGAAGAGTCTTTCTCTTCATAAGAATAACCCTCTCTACCAGTTATGTCGCCGTAGTAATATCCTTGGATACCATATTGTCCAACGGGGTCACCAAATTCATTTTGTCCAATAAAACCTAACAGGTGTGCAGCTAATTCATTATTAGGATAAACTCTTTTTTCTTCATTTTCAAAATAAAGACCGAATCCCTGTTTGCCAGGTCCAAAAATCTCAGCCTGTTCCAAGGCTTTCTTCTTCTCTGTCGGGATTCCTTTCGCAATTGAGGTATAAACAAAATCTTCTGTTAATTTAGAATCTATATTTTCTTTCTCTACACCTAATATGGAAGAGACTTCACTTACAAACAAATCACGATTTTCAAAAAAGAGGGCTCTTTCATTCTCGTCTTGACTTAGGGATGCATAGACATTCCATGCAGGTTCATCTACTGCCAGAACTGTATTATCTGCTGCGGTAATAACTCCTCGAGGGGCTACTTGGATTCTGTTTGTTCCGTATTGTCCTTGTGCCAAGTTCTTGAAGTCTTCAGCAAATAGGACTTGCCATCTAAAAACCTGGAATATAACAATGAAAGCTAGGAAGGTGATTACATAACCTACAATAGTAATGTTCAAATCTCCGGAGTTTTTGCTTTTCCTTGAAGATTTGCTTCTTTTTCCTTGTGTGGAATAAAGATGATTAAGGCTAGACATTATGGTCTTTCAGCTATAACATTTGAATCTTCTATATATATTATAACTCTCTCAGAATCTGAGGATATGTCTAATTTTTTATTTGCAAGTTGTCTTATAACCATTATGGAATTTGCTTTTGCTATTTCCTCTTCCATTGATCGGTTTTCTTCCACTAAGTAGTTTTTCTCACTGTTTAGACTTTCTAATTCTAGTCCCAATGGTGTAAGAATTGAGTTGATAATCAGTTGGGAGATGGTGAATACAAACAAAGCTATAAGAAATACCGTTATTGGTAGATCTCTGGTTTTTGAGTTTTTGGGCAGTGTATTCATTTTTCTAGAGGTCTAATATAATAATTTAGTTTTTCTTTGTTTTTATTAGTGTTCTTAACTTGGCGGAAGCGGATCTAGGGTTGTGCTTTTTTTCGTCATCGGTTGGGGCAATTTGACTTTTAAAAAGCATTTCCCCTTCTCCGCTTCCCTGTTTTTCTAAAAAGTAGTTCTTTACTATTCGATCTTCTAGGGAATGGAAGGATATTACGGATATTCTTCCTCCTTCTTGTAAGATCTCAAACGAATTGTCTAACCCAATTTCTAGATTATTAAGTTCATCATTTACCACGATTCGCAGAGCCTGAAAGACTCTGCGAGAAGGGTTCTTATTTGAGTTAACCGGTACGACTTTGTAAACAAGTCGTGTGAGATCTCCCACAGTTTTGATATCAGAAATGTTCTCCTTTATTTCTCTGGCTATTGGTCTCGAATATCTTTCTTCACCATAACGCCAGAAGAGATCAGCAAGTTTTTTCTCAGGGAGAGCCCTAAGTAAGTCTAAAGCTGTAACGCCTAGATTCTCATCCATCCTCATGTCTAGTGGTTCGTCTTCCTCGTTGTAACTAAATCCTCTCTGGTGAGATTCTTCTAGTTGTCTGGAAGATAATCCTATGTCCATGAGTATTCCTAATGGTTCTCTTCCGATTTCTTTAGTGAGTTCCTTTATGTTCTTGAAATTACCCCTCTTGATAATCCAGTTGTCATTTTTTGTGAGTTCTTCTTTGTAGTACTCTTTGACAAAATCAATTGCATGTTGGTCATGGTCAAGACTTAGTAAGAGACCATCTGGAGAGAGTTCTCTCAATATTGCTATACTGTGTCCACCATCACCTAGTGTGCAATCTATGTAAAAACCGTCAGGTCGGATATTGAGTGAGTCGATACTCTCTTTTAGTAATACTGGTGTGTGTATCTTATCCATTCTTCTCGCTTTTCATTTTACCTATCTCTTGTGCTATCTCTTCTCCGTGTTCTTGAAGGTATTCTAATCTTTCTTCCCACTTTTTCTTGTCCCAGACCTCTACCCAGTTTACAAGTCCTATGAATACGACTTCATCCTTAAGATCAGCATGCTCCAGCAATGACTGAGGGATTACAAATCTCCCTTGTTTATCAAGCTCTATCTCCTTTGCTCCTCCAACAAGAAATCTACTTGTATCTCTGATATCTTTATTTATAAAAGAGCCATTCATTACTTCCTCTGCTACTTTTTTCCACAATCCTTCATTAACTATTATTAGTGCCTGTTCGTAGCCTCTTGTCAGGATCAGGTTCTCGCCTAGTATCTCTCTAAATTTCTTCGGAAGTGATACTCTTTTCTTTTTTCCTAGTGTACTTTTGTACTCTCCTATTAACATGTTTTTACTATATCATCTTTCACCACCTTTTACCACTTCGTGCCACTAATTTAACATTGGGGGGTGGTTAGGTCAAGTAAATACAACTACAGGCCTAAATATAATTCTCTAGGCTATTATATTTTGTTGTTAAACAATGAAAACACCAAATTTGGTCTCTTTACCCTACTAGGGCCGATAGGAAAACTTATTGCAAACTTTTCAAATAACTACTATATTAAGGAAGGGTTAATGTATATTAACAATAGATAAGTTAACAAATTATGCTATGAAGGTAGAGTTAAAAGAGATACAAAAAAGGTTTCCTGAATTCGATATCCGCAATTACAGGGAAGATGCTTATTTCATTGGTTTTAGTCATGATTCAAGAACTATAAAGAAGGGAGAATTATTTATCCCTATTGCTGGAGAGAAGTATGATGGGCATGAATTTATTTTAGAAGCTTTTGAGAAGGGTGCATCAGTAGCACTTTGCGAGAAGGATAAATATGACGAGGAGACGATGAATGTTAATGAGCCAATAATCTTGGTTGATAGTATTGAAGAAGGTTTGATGAAGGTTCTTAATTTTTCAATATCTCACATAACAGCTCCGGTAGTGGCTATTACTGGTAGTACAGGCAAAACGACAACTAAACAGATGTTAGTTACAATCCTAAAACAGCAAAAGAAAGTTTTGTATGGGCAGAAATCTAACACTGTTTGGGGTAATGCAGTTATCTTAAGCCAATATGAAGATCATGAGGTGGTTGTATTGGAATGTGGGATGGACAGAAGAGGAGAGATTGCATGGCATGTGAATTCTGTGGATCCTGATTTAGGGGTCTTGTTAAATGTTGGACACGTTCATGCTGAGAAAGTTGGTAGCATAGAGGACATTTACAATGAGAAGAAAGATTTGGCAGATTACATGGAAAAAACAGGTAAACCACTTGTATTGAATGTAGATGATGACAGGTTAGCAAGGATAGAGAAGGGCTACAACGAAGATTCTGAACTAATAACCTTCGGCACAAGAGAGAATGTAGATTACCAAATTGTGGCACCTGAGGTAGACAGTTTTGGAACACACTTCTCTTTTAAATATTATGACAACAAGATGGATGTAAAGCTAAAAGTCTTTGGAGAAGGTTATGTATACAATGCTATGGCAGCAATAATTGCAGCGAATAGATTAGGAGTCCCAATAGATACCTGTATTAAAGGTGTAGAGCTATTTGAGAATAGTGAGGGTAGATTTGAGACCTTGGAATACAAAAATAATACGATAATTGTTAATGATGCTTACAATGCTAATCCAACATCTATGGATATGTCTCTGAAGACTTTTGATCGTCTTTATGGAAGTGCAGATTTTTACAAGATAGCTATCTTAGGTGATATGAGGGAACTGGGAGAAGTTTCTATTGAAAAGCATAAGGAACTTGGAGAGAAAGTTAAGAATTATGACTTTGACGAAGTCTATTATGTTGGAGAGATGTTTGAAGAATTTGGAGTTGGTGAAAGATTAGAATCCGCAGATGAGGTTGCTGCAATGCTTAACTTAAGGTTAGAAACATTAAAGAATAGAAAGGTTGTAATTCTTCTTAAAGGTAGTAACAGTATAGGATTGTATCTAGTCCCAGACTTCTTGAAGAAGTTAGGAAGTGTATAAGCGACTAGATAGATAAAGATTAAATAACTCTATGCTTACCTTCTTGTTTGCATTCCCCCTACTCTACCCATTCTAGGTCGGCACCTAGGGTATTTAGGTTCTCAATAAAGTTTGGGTGAGCTCTTTTTATACTGTCAGCGTTTCTTATTGTTGTTTCCCCTTCTATTGTAAGCGCAACCATTAATAGTGCGACTGTTGCTCTTATTATATTAGGGGCATCAACAGTTGTTTCTTTTAGAGGCTTATTACCATAAACAATAATCCTGTGTGGATCACACATTACAATGTGAGCACCAAACTTAATGAGTTCAGGTATCCAAAGGAGACCTCCTTCATAAAGTTTGTTCCAGAACATTATTGAACCTTCAGATTTAACAGAGAGTGCTATCATGAGTGGTAATAAATCTGCAGGGAAATATGGCCATGGCGCTGCTTCTAGTTTCTGTAATAGGTTCTTAGTATATGGTTGCAATATCTCGAGCTTTTGATTCTCTCTTACAATTGCTGTATCTCCTTCATATTCAATATCCACATTAAACTTTTTGAAGGCTTTTTGAATCAAAGGGAAATGCTCTGGTTCAGAATTTTCAACTTTAATCTCTCCCCCAGTCATTGCACCTAGGGCTAAAAGAGTTGTAATTTCATGATGATCTGAACTAATAGTGAAATCAGCTCCATGCAATTTTTCACTCCCTTTAACTGTTAGCCTTGATGTTCCAACCCCTTCAATTTCTGCACCCATTTCAATTAGGAGGTTGCAAAGATCTTGTACATGAGGTTCAGAAGCTGCATTAACCATTGTGGATTCTCCTTGGGCATAAACAGCGGCCATTATGAAATTTTCTGTTGTTGTTACACTCATATAGTCCTGCCAAAGGAATCCGCCTTTTAATCCATTGTGAGCATCGATCTTGAGTGTTCCGTTAGTAATAATCTCTGCTCCAAGATTCTTAAGGACTTCCAGGTGTGGATCTAACTCTCTAATTCCAAGGGAACATCCGCCTATCTCTTGAGTCACTTCAATATGTCCAGCTCTTGCAAGGAGTGGTCCCAGAAGTAAAACAGCCCCCCTCATACCAAGAGGGAAATTCTCTTTCCCAAAATTCTTATCTACGGACGCGTTATTTATCTTAATAACTTTTTTCTCCTTGTCCCATTCAACTTTAGAGCCCATTGAAACTAAAAGTTCCACTAACTTGTTTACATCTGTTAAGTCTGGGAAATTTCTTAATACAACATCCTCATCTGTAAGTAGTGTCGCACACAGTGCTGGTAGTGCAGAGTTTTTGTTTCCTGCGGGGATGAGTTTGCCATTTAATTTGTTTCCACCTCTAACTTTTAAATCAGCCATCTGAAATTGAAATAATTTTAGTTATTTATATACCGATTTCTTCTAATATCTTTTCTTGGGCATCTTTTAGGAAGATTTCTTCTACCTCTGAGGGGTCATAATCTCTCTCTCTCTCATAGAATCTTCGCATTTTTAACACCAAATTTTCTGGAGTTAATTCCCCTTGGTTTAAGATTTCTGCTAGTCCAAGCTTTTCTAAAATTTTAGCGTTTTCTTGCTGCTCATTGTGTGTTACCCAAGGGATTGGAATAAATATTGATGGTATCTGTAGGACACCCATCTCGTAAACAGTATTAGCTCCTGATCTTCCTACAAAGAAGTCTATATTATTAAATACAAAACCAATCTCCTTTTTCCCGATATATTTAACAGGAAGGAAACGATCTCTTAGGTTTGGACTGAGTTTCTTTTTCTCTTTTACTAATAGTTCATAATCTCTAAATTCTTTGTTGTCTCCCGTTTGGAGAATGACTTGGAAATCTTGCAGTAAAGAAAGCAGTGCTTCTTTAACTGTTCTGTTTAGCATATGTGATCCAAGACTTCCTCCTGAGATATAGATGATGGGAAGATCTTCCTGTTGAGCGAGCATCTTTTTCAAGGCCTCTATTATTTTCCCTTTCCCACTCTTGTGAAATATCTCTGGTCTTATTAAATTCCCTGTGTGAACAGTTTTCTCTTCAGGGAAATATCTTTTTGAAGATGGGAATGCAACGAATATCTTCTCGCAATATTTAGATACAATCTTGTTAGATAACCCAACAGCTGCGGTCTGTTCATGAAGGTAGATTTTGCTCTTTAGCATCTTTGCAGTTAAGCACACAGGAACAGATACAAATCCCCCAGTAGAAAGGACAATGTCTGGTTTAAAGTCTTTTAGAATTCTGTAAGAATCTATGAAGCCAAGAAGGGTTCGTAGTAAAAGGAAAATCCCACGAAGAGAGAATTTTCTTTGAAGCTTTCCAGCTCTAATATATTTTTTATTGAAAGATTCGTTAGCAAAAATTTTCTGCTCTAGTGAGTTCCCAGGTTTTTCATTTGCCATTCCTAAATCTCCCCCGATGTAAAGGAAGTTGTCATCGTTGAGTTCATAAGTCCTTTTTAATGTGGAGATTATTGCTGAGGCTGTGGATATATGTCCGCCAGATCCTCCTCCGGTTACGACGATCTTTTTATCTAATGTCTTCTTCTTTTCCATTTCACTATTTTCCATTTGTTGTGTATTTGCTTACATTAAGTAGTATAGCAATTCCGGATAGTGTAACGATAGTGCTAGAGCCTCCATATGTTAGGAAGGGATTAGGAATTCCTGTTAGAGGAATTAGTCCTACGTTTGCTGCCATATTCATAAGTGCCTGTAAAACAAGCCATATCGTTATTCCTGCAGCAAGTAATTTACCCTGTTTGTCTGGAGCGTTAGTGGCTATCTTGAGTCCCCTCCAGAGGAAGAATACCCAAGAAAGTACAAGGACTGTTCCTCCAAGGAGTCCTAATTCTTCTAGAATGACTGCGAACAAGGAATCTGTAAACGCAGTGTTCTCTACCAAGTATCCAAATCTCTGCCTTGATTGGCCAAATCCTTTCCCAAGGATACCTCCGGAACCTATCCCTATTAGTATCTGTTGCATTTGGTAACCAGTTCCTCTAGGGTCTGCGACTTCTCCTGTAAAGAGGAGAGAAAGATATGTTTGAACTCGTTGTAATCTATATGGTTCTAAGATTGCTGCTGCCACACCTAATAGGAATAAAAGGACTAAGACGGAGAGCGAGCCAATCGTGTGTGCCTTACTATTTCCAGCCATTAAAAACATAATGTAGGAGGTGGCACATATAATGATTGTCGTACCTAGGTCTGGCTCTAGTATTATTAAGGAGGCTATAATACCTAATATCGCGACAAAACTTATTAACTCATTCCATAGCCCACTAGCGAAGGCTTCTTTCAAGTCTTTGTAATCGTAATCTTTTTTAGCAAGCCAGGAGGAGAGATACATTATGAGAACGATTTTCGCGAACTCGGCAGGTTGGATATCTACCGGCCCGACGGTCAACCATCTGGTCGCGCCGTTTATTTCTTTTCCAAAGAGTAATACTGCAAGAAGAAGGCCTATTGTTATTATAAGTAAGGGAAAGGAAAGTTTAAGGAATTTTCGATAATCCCAAAAATAAATTAGTAATGCAGGAACTAGGCCTATTATTATCCAGACAACCTGCTGTTTTAGGAAATAAAATTGGTCCCCCCACTCTGCTGTAGCCTTGTAGACACTTGCATCAAAAATCATTATGGCTCCAAATATTGCCATAAGGATTGCAAAGTAAAGGATAGTTTTATCAGGCTTGTGTTTTAAGAATGAAGAGCCTTTTTTTCGATTTGGTTTGCTTTTTCTCGACATAATATGATTATTAATATACTATATTAACATATGGAGAGGAAGGAGAGAGATAGTTCTAAAGGGTATCTTTTTGTGGTTGGTGGTCCAGGAGGCTCTGGATGTTCTGTAATTTCAAGAATGCTTGCAAAACGTTTTAACCTAAGATTGATTTATGCTGGGAAGCTCTTTAGAGATGCTGTGAGAAAAAGGGGCTATGAGGACTTTGAAGATTTCTATACAAGTAGTAATAAAGAGAGCCTTTTAGATCTTGATCGCGAAGTGGACAGGCGTCTTATTGAGGAGTCAGATGGACAGGATTTATTATTTGACTCAAAAGCTTTTGCAGGGATTGCACATATTAAAGATATCCCCTGCACGGTAAAAATTTGGTTAACGGCATCTTTAAATGTTAGAGCTTTAAGGCATCTAGGAAAACAGGATATTGAGGGGAAAGGTTTTTTTGAGAGGTTTAGGATGTACATGAGGGAGAGGAAGAACCTAAAGAAAAGATGGAAACTAGATAAGGAAAGATATTTTAAACTATATGGTGTGGATTACACCAAACCAGAGTTATACAACGATATTGTGATTGATTCCTCAAATATGAATGAGGAAGAAACGTTTAATTTAATTTTAAAAAAATTAGAGAATGGACAATATCTTAAAAAATAATGAGAGAGACCCTAACCAGCTACAAAGCAATCCTGAAAATACAAGTAATTCTAATAGCCAGAATTCTCCAGAGGAAAAGTCAATTGCTGCACAGAAGCTAGGTTATGATTTAAATCAGGCTGCACCAGAAGATTTAGATACTCGTTGGCTTAGATGGAAGTGTTTAGTATGTGGTTATGTTTATGAGGGAGCTGTTAGGTTAAAGGTTTGTCCTAAGTGTGGAAATGAAGATCCAGATAAATTTCAAGATGCAGATTAATATTTTCAGTGTGGTGCCGGGAGAGGGAATCGAACCCTCACTCTATTTCTAGAACGGGATTTTAAGTCCCGCGCGTCTGCCTATTCCGCCATCCCGGCTAAGATTGTGCTATTTTAATCCAAACAGTGATATTTTTCAATTGTGCAAAAGAATAATCTCTCTGGGATTTGGATTAGGTGACGACGGGACTCGAACCCGTGATAGTGGTTTTGCAGACCACGGCCTTAACCAGCTTGGCTACGTCACCATTACTGGTTCAATATGTCCTTTATAGTGACAATCTCAAGGATTATGTCACTATCCTTGTTTCTTATTGAACTGCCACTAATAATAGCAATTTTGTCACTTAAATCCAACTCTCCATGGGTATAAATCGTTTGTATGGCAAGTATTGCACTTTCATCTCTATCATCTGGAAGATCTTTAATGTGATAAGTTTTTACCCCTCTGTATAGCAAGTCTTGTCTTATTCGGGATATAGAGGAACTAATTGACCAGATAGGTACATTCGGTCGATGTCTTGTTATACTTCCAACTGTTCCTTCTTGGTCTGAAATAACTACGATTCCTTTTAGGGGAATACTTTCGGAAAGTGTCGCGACACTCTTACAAATTTCATCTACTTCTCTACTACAAGAGGTCCTACCATATATGGTTGTAAGCTGCATAACATTTTCTGTATTCTTTGCAATCTGGGTCATTGTCTTAACTGCTTGCACAGGGTTTTTGCCTGTCGAAGTTTCTGCAGACAACATCAAAGTGTCAGTTCCATCCATAACAGAGTTTGCAACATCTGAAACTTCTGCTCTTGTTGGGTTGCTATTCTCTCTCATAGATTCAAGCATTTGGGTCGCAACAATAACAGGTTTGCCAACAGAGCGGCATTTAAAAATCATTTGCTTTTGTAATATTGGGATGTTTTCTAACGGTGTCTCAACACCTAGATCACCTCGTGCAATCATAATCCCATCTGCTTTCTCAAGAATTTCATCAAAATTCTCTAATCCTGCCCTGTTCTCAATCTTTGCAATTATCTTAAGTTTACTGTTCTTTACTAGCTCTCGAGCATAGAGAATATCTTGTGCATTTCTTACAAAAGATACACAGATAAAGTCTAATTTATTTTCAATTGCGGTTTTAATATCTACCTCATCCTTCTCGGTAAAAATGGGGAAATTCAGATCTATCTCTGGAATGTTTACTGTTTTATTAGGTTTTAGAATCCCTGGTTGGAGTACCTCACAGATAATCTCAGAGCCCTTAATATCTAAAACATTAAGTTTAATAGTCCCATCATCAAGAAGAATCTTAGTGTTTCTTGTTACTGTATTGTGTAGGTCTGGATAAGATATCTTTATACTATTTGGGACTGATTGATTAGCGGAGGAAAGAGAGATATTCCCCTCTATAGAAATCTCTTTATCAACGCCAACAACCCTTACCTTTGTTCCTTGAGTATCTAACATTATTGCAATTCTTGGGGACACTTCTCTTAAGGTCTTTGTTACTCTTTCAACCTCTGCTTTGTCTGCAAAAGAGGCATTAATCCTCGCGACTTCCATGCCGTTGTCATACATTTCTTCCAGGATGTTCTTATCCCATGAAGAAGGTCCTATTGTGGCTATTATTTTTGTTTTAGAAAAATTTTTCATATGGGCAGATATATTTAAAAGTATAGCATATGAATTTCTAGAGATACATAAAGGGCATATTTATATATTTTGAAAGGATTATCTCTTTACAGATAGGTATCACTTTATGATATATTAGTAGTATGAAAGAAGTAATAAGATCTCTGTTCGTTTATTCATTAATTTTGTTTTTTGTTTTTAGCTTTTTCTCGGAATCTTTAATATTACCCGAGAGTTCATCTTACTTGATCCTTACTATATTAATACTCAGCTTTACGGTGATGATTGCATGTCCTGTACTTAATTTCTTGACTATTAAATGTAATTTCCCAACCTTTTTCCTTATGACTACCCTACTATTGGTAGGTATCATTTACCTTCTGAAGCTTTTTATGGTCGGTTTTTACATAGAATCATATACATTTGCAGGTTTGGATATGGGGGAATTACAGATCTCTGAATTTGAAGTAACACCTATAATTTCAATTCTGTTCTTCTCTGTTTTCTCTTCTTTTCTATGTTCAATATACAAAGCTCTCGATTCTTCTAAGTAAATTTCTTTTCTCTAAAAATAAGTTAATTTGATGTATAATACGGTATGGACAATTTAACAAAAATACTTTTGGTGTCACAGATTGTTGTTTGTGGAATACTTGTAGTTAGTATTTTACTTCAAAATAGAGCTGAGGGATTAGGTAAGATGTTTGGAGGAGGTGGTGAGGTATTTAGAACAAAGAGAGGTTTAGAAAAATTTCTTTACTACTTCACAATCTTCTTAATAGCTGTTCTAGTCTTCCTCTCTTTAGCAATACTTAAGTATGCAGAATAACTTCTTTAGAGAAGACATTTGTATATAAATATTCAGGAGTTAGTTTCAAAGTGAAAGAAAAAAAGAAAAAGAAGGAGAACAAAGAGGTAAGAGTAAAAGAAGTATCAATTTCTCATAAGAAAAAGAATAGTGATAAAGTCTCAATGAAAGAGGCTCTTTTAGGTATACAGGAAGGAAGTGGCCAGAAACTTAAGGAGGAAAAGAAGAAGGTTGATATTAGGGATTATTGGTGGAATTATCCAAAGTTTTTATGGAGGGGTTTTAAAAACAGTATCCCCTTCAGTTACACAATCCTTTTTCTTGTTGTTGGCTTTCTAATAGCTAGTTTCCTTCAATCTGATGCTGTCGCAAGGATTATGGATGACTCCAAAGTTAATGACACTTTTGTAGAGGGTTCTGTAGGTGCAATATCGACATTTAACCCCTTATTTATGTCAGTGAATTATGTAGATAAGACAGTGCAGGAGTTAGTTTTTGACAAGTTAGTATATATCGACGATGAGGGACAACCTCTTCCAGGTGTTGCTAGTGAGTGGAAGTTTGTAGAAGACGATATGGCTTACGAATTTACCATAAAAGAGAACTTGTATTGGCAAGATGGTGAGAAA
>NPIE01000081.1_pt1 | contig 52937 bp, 57 predicted proteins | sample 8637661 | NCBI WGS metagenome assembly NPIE01 (sample SAMN07420842, study PRJNA396082) | bioreactor metagenome | isolation source: sample BA12 brine-fed electro-methanogenic bioreactor BA | place: Japan: Kochi | collected 2016-12-09 | reverse complement strand
ATGCGGTCGGTTTATGCGGTCGGCTTTCCGCCGAAATTCAGCGGCCTTTTTGCCGTTTGCCGCCTATTCCTCCTCGAAAGCCCGAAGGTCTTCGGCTCCTGCGCGACATCGTTATATAAGGACTGAGCTCACCTTCCGCTCTGGAGTGGGTCGATCTCAACGGGCCTGAGGTCTCCCGCATTTGGCGGAGATCGGGGGATGGTGGAGATCGGGGAAAGAAGATAAATCTCTTGAAGACTTGACCGGAAGGCTAGAATCTGATGATAATACGACCAGAAGTGGGAGTTGGTTATTATTCTGTCACCGATCAAAGCTGAGAGCCTGGCATTGTCGTTAATCCTGGCAGCCTGTCTCCTCTGCCCCGCGGCCTTTGGAGAGGGCGGCACCTTGCGAGTGGTCGGGTCGGGTCCCGAGAACTGGTGGATCGAGTATCCTTATCAGCATTTGAATGCAGGGTCCGCGGTCGACCATCCCTCCTGGGCTCTTGATGCCCTGGAGGAGAGGCCTGTTATCATGCTGATCCACATGAACGGCTGTGGTACCTGTGTCCGTCAGGAGGCTGAGATTAGGAAGGTTTTGGAGGGGCTCGGCGAGGATGTGATCTATGCAGACGTTCTCTTCGAAAACGACTGGGAGAAGGGCTGGAAGGCCCTCACAATCTACGACCCCAGCGGCGATCCGGGGCTCGTCCCGGTGACCGTCTTTCTGACCCTGGCGCCCGGACCTGACGGGAACGTCACCGTCGCCTGGCACAGCGTCGTCGGCTACCGGAGCGAGGGGTGGATCAGATCTTATCTGAGCGACGCCATAGCCCTTCACCACGATAACTCCGCGGGCTGGGACCGGTGAGGACCGTGGACATGGAGGGAAAGGCCGCCCTGATCCTGGGGATCGGATCGCTCCTCGTCCTCCTAGGCCTGGGTGCCGGAGCCGTCTCGGACGGCCCCACCCTGGCCCCGAGCTTTCAGGCGGTTGATCTGGACGGCAACTCCATCGATATCGGAGACCGCAATGGAGAGCCCCTGATACTTCACATAACCAATATAGAAACTCCCCTCTGCATAGAGTGCGAGGAGGCGCTGAAAGCTCAGATCGAAGAGCTATCGAGGCTGAAAGAGAAGCACCCGGAGTCGGAGATCGTCACCATAAACTTGAGGAAGAATCCCTACTCAAAAGATGGCCGATCCCTCGCCGAGTCCTGGTGGGAGGTCGAGGTATCCTGGCCCTGGATAGAGGATTTTGATCCCTTTCCCGTGGCGAGCAAATACATCGATTACTGGAGCCGTGGTAGCGGCTTTTCAAACCCCACCATAATCGTCGTAGACGAATCCGGCCAGATATCGAGGGTCTACCACGTCTACCAGATCGGGGAGGGGATGGTGGAAGGGGTCCAGACCGCTGAATCTCTCCAGGCCGCCATTTCTGCCTCTAGAGATTCCGATGGTCTTCGGCCCGTGGATGGGATCGGCTCGGCTGCCGCCCGGGAGGTCACCTTCATCGGCATGTTCGGCCTGGGGATCGTAACCTCTCTTGCGCCCTGCTCCCTAGCCCTCCTGATCGCGGTCTTCAGCTACCTGATGACCTCGCACCGAAGAAAGATCCTGATCCCCGTCGAGGGGAAGTCATCGCCGAAAGAGGGGCTGTTGGTGGGCGTGGCCTTCACCCTGGGGATGGCGACGGTCTTCTTCGTCATCGGCCTCTTCATATCAAACCTGGGGATCTTCGTTCGAGACTCCCGGTTCTTCGACCTCGCTGCCGGAGTGCTGATGATAATCCTCGGCATAACCAGCTTCAAGCCCCTGGGCGAGATCCTGGAGCCTCTGACAATCCGCCTCCAACGCCAAAGAACGGTTGAGGCGGAGGCTGCGATGGGAAAGAAGAGCTTCATGGAGACTTTCATAAACATCTCCGTCGGCCTCTTCAAGTACTCGGCCTTCGTGGGGGCCTTCACCCTGGGGGTCTTCTTCGCCCTCGGCTGGGCACCCTGCGCCGTATCTCTGGTATTTCCGGTCCTGATCTGGCTGATGGCCCAGAACGTCTCCCCCCTCACCGGGGGCCTTCTGCTCTTCGTCTTCGGGGTGGGGCACGGCGTTCCCATCATACCCATATCCACCTTCTCCCGCACCTTCTGTGGAGCCCTCGGCGAGAGGTACATCGCCCTCGGAAAGTGGATCACGGGGGGGTTTGGGCTATTGATCATAGCGACAGGCTTCGTCTTTGCGGCAAGATACTTCGGCTACACCTTCTGGTGACCTCCGGCCCCCCCTCGGGCTTTTTCGAGTTCGGTCCCGCCCCCTGGGGTCGGGGGGAGGGCCGCGAAGGGTTTTGACCTTTTGGGGGGCCTCACCTCCTCGGATAAGCGCATATGATCGGGGATCGCCGAGGCCCGAGGTCGCCCCCTGGCCGCCTTTCATCAAAAGGAATAAATGGTAATAACTCAAAGACCCGGTCCATAGGAACAGGGAGGTTAGGTTATCCATGAAAATAATTTTGACGGCTCTGATCGGTTTCATGCTCCTGGTGGGCATGGTCGCAGCTGCCGGAACTCCTATTGATCTGAGCACTCTAGGCAAGAAGGCCGAGATGAAGTCCAGCATGACCCCCGTGGTCATACAGTACTCGCGAGACGAGCCCAAAACCACCATCGACGCTGTGGACGTGAGAACCCTGGGCAGAAGCTTCGGCACCTTCGGTGGTACCAGCATCGAGCCTTTAGAGATAAGCGGTCCGAATCCCATAACTTACACGCCCAGCTTCTCGATATCCGTGAGCAATCAGACCTTTTCACAGGTCACGCTCTACACTCCGCCCTTCTCCATAGGAGAGAATGCCAAGTACACGCCACAACAGATGATCTTCGGAGGCTTCTAAACCAAGAGGCCTTCAGAAGATCCGCCGACGGCTTAGAAGATGAGATTTGAGATGGGGGGTGCAGAGACCTGAAAGTAGAGCTGGTTGTGGACGGGAAGGCGATCCCCATGAACCACTTCACCCAGGAGATCATGGAGAAGATCGTCAGTGGGGTGGCCGAATCCCTCCGGGGAGTGGACCCAAACTGGAAGAGGATGGTCGTCGAAGTGGTGCGGGACGACCCGACGGGTTGAGAAGAGTTTCAACCCTTCTTCTGCTTTTTGAAGGCTGAAGAGAGGTCTATCAGATACGTGCCGTCTTTTACGGCCATCACCAGCTCATCTCGTTCGAAGAGGGAGGGGAGGTTCAGCTCGTAGGTGCCGGGCTCCGACATCCTGATGCTCTCCAAAGTTTTATCTTCTTGGTGCCGGATTTTCCCAGGCCTTTGGAGGGGCAGATCTTGGGATCGGTCTTTGTCGGAGTCGAGGTCAAAAAACCCGTGCTTTCTCTCGTCCCTATCCTTCGGCGTTCTATCCTTGGCCGTTCTATCCTTGGCCGTTCTATCCTTGGCCGTTCTATCCTTGGCCGTTCTATCCTTGGCCGTTCTTTCGTTGGGCTTTCTCTTTTCTTTGCTCTTCGCCCTCCGATCCTCTTTTTCAAGAGCCGTTCTGCGGCTCCGGGCTTCATCGGACTTCAGGATTTTTCGGAGTGAGTCGTTCCCCTCCGGCCATGGCTCGTAGGGGCCTCCGATCTCTGAAGCCTTCAGGGCGCCTCGGACCTCTTTTATCTTCTCTTTCGACTTTACGAAGAGAAACTTGTTCCAGCCGCAGACGGGGCAGCCCTCGAGGATGTCCATCCCCTCTTCGAAGAGGCTGCCGCATCGGGTGCACATGTGGGGCATGCTGATCAGTCACCGACCGAGACCTTGGTGCTGATCTGGTACTTGTCCTTCTCAACGGTTCGGAGCTGGTTTGCAGGTCCGATGACGGTCATCCTGGTCTTCACGCCGGACTTGCCGAGAATCTTGTTGAGGAAGGTCGACTCGCTCTTGACGGGGTAGCTCTCGATCTCTATGCCCGAGAACTCGTCGAGGCGTATCTCGGTCATGGTCATCTCGATCAACTTAACCTCCTCCTCCGGCGTCAGGCCCAGCTCCAGCACCACGATGTTTCCCCTCTTGACCTTGTTCAGTATGAGCCGGATCTTCTCAAGGGAGGACATCGTCTCAAGCCTCTCGGCAGAGATCAGATCCATCTGTACTTCCCGCATCATCTCACCCGAAGTGCCTCGCTATGGCCGTGTACAGCTCATCGATGTTCGACCCATCCAGCGCCGAGATGGGCACCAGAGGGTGTTGAGGAAAGGCCGCCTTTATCCTGGAGGGCGAGGCCTTGGGCAGGTCCATCTTGTTGGCGACTATCAGGAGGGGCAGCTTTCTCGCCTCCATGTTCCCCACCACTGTGACGTTCACCTGGGTATAGGGGTCCTCGGTCGAGTCCATCACCAAAAGAATGCCGTCCAGGTCCTCCAGCCACTTTATGGCCTCGATGACCCCCTCCGTCGCCTCCTTTGCCCTCCTTTTTGCCTCCTCCTCTTCCAGCCCGTAAGCCATGAACTCCCTGAAATCGATCTTGGTAGCCATCCCGGGCGTGTCGACGATGTCCAGCTCGACGCTCGATCCGTTGGCGTTTATTATCACGCCGTCCGTCCTCAGGGCCCTCCTCGTCTCGTGAGGTATGTGAGATATTCCGCCAGTTTCCATCCCGCTCCAGTCCTTCACGATCCTGTTCGCCAGAGTCGTCTTTCCGGCGTTGGGTGGGCCGTATATGCCAATTCGAGCCCGTTTTTTACCAAAGATCCATTTTATCCAGACGGCAAAGTTCATCTTGAGACTTCTGATGACGCTCATGCCCAATCCTCTCTTGAGAGATGATCATGTATATACTAATAATTTTCCACTACTTTTTTATAGTCGGCAATGATAAGTTAATTTCGGTTACTTTCCGAGATTTCGATGCTTGCTGATCTTTTAGTCCAGGATGAGGCTTTGGGATCGGCGTCGAAATTTGATATTTTTGACCTTTGGCGCGAAAGAAGAAATGACGGCTGCACGACTCGAAGTTCTGTTAGGAGGAAAATGGGGAGTCCAGCGGCCCCCCCGCCGGACAAAATGCCCTCCATCTGCCCGATTTTGATGGTCCCTCAGGGGCCCAGGTGCCGGCTCTGGGCCGGGCAGTCGGACCGGAGAGGATCGAACTCGCCCGACCTTCTGATATCGTTCCATATCTTTTTGAGGGACATCTCCCGAACGCTCCCCCAACTCTCTCCCAGGTAGGGACAGGCCCTCACCTCACCGTCGACGCCCACGTGAAGCCAGCGGCGTCCCGCCATGCACCCCAGCATCTCGCCCTCGAAGTAGGTGTTGGCAAAGACCCTTGGCCCACCAGGGGTGCGGTTGACTTTTTTGTAGAACCGAATTATCGTCTCCCGGTCTATCTGGCTCAGCTGCTCTTCGGCGGATTTCGGCACCCCCTCCCAGATCGAGAACTCGTGGACCCCCAGATCTTTTGCAAGCTCGTAGAGGTAGAATATGTCTGAGACGCGATCGCCCTTTATGTGGACGGACATGGTGACGAGGAGGCCCGCATCCAGAGCCATCTTTATCGCCTCTACCGCCTTCTCGTGGGCTCCGGGGACGCCCCGGATCTGATCGTGGACTATTGGATCGGTGCTGTATACCCCTATCAGTATGTTGTAAAGCCCGGCCTCTTTCAGTTTCTTCGCCTTCTCCGGCGTCATCTCCAGTCCCGGCGTGAAGATGTTCACCACCGCCCGTTCTGGATCGACGTGGCGTATCAAATCGAAGATATCCTCTCTCAGCAGGGGATCGCCCTCGGTGAAGGTGATTATCGACGCTCCCAGGTCCAGGGCCTCGTCGACGACCCTTTTGATCTCCTCGGTCCCCAGCTCCCCCTCACCCTCTTTGATGACGCAGTGATCGCAAGAACAGCCGCAGGCCCTGGTGACCTCTATGCTGACGGTCTGGGGAACGAACCTGCCGATGGCCATCTTCGCCTCGCTCAGGACGAGCCTCTTGAAGGGGCCGCTCGGGATCGGCGGAAGCCAGGTCGAGGCCACTATATCGTCCTCTCTCACCAGGGCGGGCTTCTCCTCGGCCAGCCTCTGGTTGATCCTGTTCAGGGCCGGCTGGACCAGCATCGAGATAGCTCCTCGGGCATGGAGCATCCTCGTATCCGGGTCGTAGTCCACCGTCAGGGCGGTGGTCTTCAGTAGAGGGGTCATCGAGGCAAATCTCGGGCCGAGAAGTTATAGAGTTATCGATCGTCGAACGTAGAGTTAAAATAACTGAGCACCGAGTAGGCCCCGGTGATCTTGAATTGTCTGAAGTTATCGTCCTCGCCTATTCTGGAGGTTTGGACACGTCCGTCTGCATCCCGCTCCTCCGGGAGCGTTACGGCTTTGATAAGGTGATTACCGTTCTCACGGACGTCGGCCAGCCAAAGGAGGATATCGATCGAGGAAACAAGAGGGCCGAGAAGCTGAGCGATGAGCATTACGTCATCGACGCCAAGGAGGAGTTCGTCGAAGACTACATATTTCCAGCCATCAAGGCCAACGCCTCCTACGAGGGCTACGTCCTGGGGACGGCCATCGCACGGCCTCTGATCGCGAGAAAGACGGTGGAGATCGCAAAAAAGCTCGGAGCCGACGCCCTGGGTCACGGCTGCACCGGCAGGGGGAACGACCAGCTGAGGTTTGAGGCGGTCTTCAGGGCAACGGATCTGCGGGTGGTGGCTCCGATGAGGGACCTGGACCTGAGCCGCGAGTGGGAGATCGACTATGCGAGAGATCACGGCATCGATGTGCCCGTGACGAAGGAGAAGCCCTGGAGCATAGACGAGAACCTCTGGTCCCGTTCCATCGAGGGCGGCCTTCTCGAAGACCCCTTCTTCGAGCCCCCCGAGGAGATATACGCCTGGACCAAGTCTCCTGAGAGGGGGCTTGCTCCTGCAAAGGTGGAGATCGAGTTCTCAAAGGGGGTTCCCATCGCACTCGACGGCGAAAGGATGGATGGGGTCGAGCTGATCGAGAGGCTCAACGGGATCGCGGGAGAGCACGGCGTCGGCAGGACAGACATGATCGAGGATCGGGTCCTCGGCCTCAAGGCGAGGGAGAACTATGAGCACCCGGCGGCGACGGTACTCCTCAACGCCCACAGGGACCTGGAACGGCTGATCCTCTCTCGGGCGGAGCTCCGGTTCAAGGCGATGGTGGACGAGGCCTGGTCGGAGCTGGCATACATGGGCCTCGTGGACGATCCCCTCTACGCCGACCTCTCCGCCTTCGTCGACGAAAGCTCGAAGAGGGTGAACGGCGTCGTCAAGATGAAGCTCTCTTCCGGAAGGGCGGTCGCCGTCGGAAGAAAATCTCCGGACGCCATATACGATCAGGAGATGGTCTCCTTCGACAGTCAGACTCTGAGCCAGAGGGACGCCGAAGGGTTTGCCAAATACCACGGCTTCCAGGCCCGGTTCCTCGCGAGGCGGTGAGGGGAGACTATATCAACAATTAGAGCCTGAGATCCAACCATGGCTGAGCTGGTAATATCGGAGAAGTCGGGGCCCTCCGACCTCGCCCCTCTCGCCCTGGCCGTGAACGCGATACTGGGGCTTCCGGTCACCCTGAGGAGCCTTGCAGCCCCCGGTGTTCGGGTCGAGGGCGGGAAGGTCCTCGACGACGAGTACTCGGGACCGGTCCTCGAAGAGGTGATGAGGTCTGGAAAGGCCGTGAGGACTGTACCGAAAAGCGGCGTTTATAAGGGCGTTCCCGTATCAGTCGCCCCCATAAGTGATCGGGACGAAAAAGTGATCGCAGCGATCGGGGTCGTCGACGTCGTCGGCACCATCGACATCCCCGCCGTCTTCGGAGCTTACACCGAGGTCGTCAAAGAGGTATCAGAGAAGAGATGAGGATCAGGAGGGCGGAGGCTCGGGATCTGCCCTCGATCCTGGCCATTGAAGAGGCCTCTTTTTCCCGAGACCTCGTCTTCCCGGCCGAGACCGTCTCCTTCCTCCTGGATGAGGCGACGACTCTGGTGGCCGAAGATGGCGATCGAGCGGGCTTCGTCGGAGGCTTTGTGAGGGGCGGTTGGGGGAAGGTGGTGACCCTGGACGTCCTCCCTGAACGTCGCGGAAAGGGCGTCGGAAGAAGGCTCATGGAGGCGCTGGAGGAGGAGTTCAGATCCTCGGGGGCGAGCTTCACCCTCTTGGAGGTGGCGGCGGAGAACAGGGGGGCGGTCGCCCTCTACGCGAAGATCGGCTACGCGAAGGTCGCCGTCCTCGAGGGTTACTACGGTACCGGGAAGGACGCCTTTTTGATGATGAAGAGGCTTGGATAGTCCTTTCAAACCACAAAATATATCGACGAATAGAGTGATTTAATTTGACATGAAGCCCTGGGCCCTCTCGATTCTGATCATCCTTCTGATCGCTCCCCATTCTGCAGTGGCGGCGGATGAGTTTGGAGGGTGGCTCGGCAAGGCCGTAAGCTTCTACTCCGAGGGGTCTTACGAGCTCGCTCTTCTTTATGTCAACAAGTCTCTGGATATCGATCCTGGTCACCCTGACGCCTGGAACCTGAGGGGCTACATCGAAAGCGACCTGGGCCGGTACCGGGAGGCGGCAGACTCTTTCAACCGGTCGCTCGCGATCGACCCCTCCGACCCCTACATATGGTACAGCCAGGGCTTTGCCCTTCACAGCCAGGGGGAGTACGACGAGGCCGTGGCCTCTTACGACCGCGCCCTGGAGCTCAACTCCTCGCAGCTGGACTTCTGGCGGGCTCGGGGGCTCGCTCTCTACCGAGAGGGGAGGTACGAGGAGGCTCTTGGATCTTACAACGAGGCTCTGGTGATCGACCCGTCCCAGGGAGACGTCTGGCGACAGAAGGGGCTCGCCCTCAGCAGCATGGAGAGATACGATGAGGCGATCGAGTGTTACGACTTCGCCATCGCGATCGACGAGCTGGACGTAGCCTCCTGGCACGGGAAGGGGCTCGCCCTCTTCAACATGGGCCGGTCCGATGAGGCCCTGGAGTGTTACGACCGGGCGATACTGATCGACCCCTCCTCCGCCGACGTCTGGTTCAATAAGGGGATAGTTCTCAGCAGCCTGGGGAGGACCGACGACGCCTTCAAATGCTACGATGCCGCCTTAGCTATCGATCCTTTCCGCCACCAGGCCTGGTACAACAAGGGGCTCGCTCTCTACGACCTCGGCAGTTTCGAGGAGGCGGTTGACTGTTACGACGAGGCTCTCAAGATCGATCAGAACCTCGTCGCCGTCTGGAACAGCAAGGGGAACGCTCTCTTCGCCCTCGAACGTTTTGACGAGGCCCTCGCCTGTTACGAGAGGGCAGAGTCGATATATCCCGGTTACTCGAGCGCCTGGTTCAACCAGGGCGTCGTCTTCGACCGGCTCGGAAGGGGGGAGGAGGCGGTGGATGCCTACGACAGGGTCCTGGGGATCGATCCGGCCTATCGGGACGCCGAGTACAACAAGGCCCTCGCCCTCTACGGCCTGGGGAGGTATGAGGAGGCGGTGGGGTCCTTCGACCGCGTTCTGGAGACCGACCCAGAAAACGGGAACGTCTGGTACAACAAGGCCCTCGCCCTGGGCCGTCTCGGCAGGTACGAGGAGGCTCTCAGCTGTTACGATGAGGCCCTCAAGGCCGAGCCCTCAGATGCGGACGTCCTGAACAACAAGTGCAACACCCTCTTCAACCTGGGGAGGTACAACGAGTCCGTCGTCTGTTACGACGAGGTGATCGGGATCGATCCTGATTACGAGAATGGCTGGTACAACAAGGGCGCAGCCCTCGACAGGCTGGAGAGGCACCGTGAGGCTGTGGGCTGCTACGACGAGGTGATCTCCATCAACGGCTCCCGGGTCGACGCCTGGCGTGGTCGTGGCGACGCTCTCGCCAGCATCGGCGAGTACGACGGGGCGGTAGAATCTTACGACGGGGCCGTAGCCCTCAATCCCGAAGATCCGGACGTGTGGTGCAACAGGGGCTTCGTCCTCTACAAAGCCGGGAGGCTCGACGAGGCGGTCAAAAGCTACGATCGGACGATCGAGATCGATCCATCTCGCGAGGGCGTTTGGAGGAGCAAGGGGCTCGTTCTATACGATCTGGGAAGGTACCAGGAGGCTTTCGAGTGCTACGACGAGGCCCTGGAGACGAGCCCTTCGGACGTCGCCCTCTGGTACAACAGGGGGGTCGCCCTCTACAGTCTGGGCAGGTACGACGAGGCTGCGGCCTCCTATGACAAGGTCATCGAGATCGATCGGTACGAGAAGGGGGACGCCCTCTACAGCCTGGGGAGGTACGAGGAGGCGGCAGAGGCTTACGAGAAGGTGATCGAGGTGGCCCCTCTTGAGGCGAAGGCATGGTACCAGAAGGGAGAGGCCCTCTCAAAGCTCGGCGATTATGGAGAGGCCGCCGAGTGTTACCGTCGCGTCGTCGAGATCGATCCGTCCTTTGAAGAGGTCGAGCAGAGCCGAGGGTTCGCCCTCATGATGGCGGGCGACTATGCCGGAGCCGTCGAGAGCTACGACCGGGCCCTGGCAGAGAACCCCTCGGACCTTGAGGCCTGGAGCGGCAAGGGCGCAGCCCTCCAAAAGCTCGGAAAGTTCGACGAGGCGATCGGCTGCTACGATGAGATCTTGAAGGCCGACCCCGATCGTGCCGAGGCCTGGGGCGGCAAAGGGCTCGCCCTGGCGGGGCTAGGGAGGAGCGACGAGGCCCTGGCCTCTTACGACCGGGCAATCGGGATCAACTCGTCGGCGAAGGAGCTCTGGGTCGGGAAGGGGGCGGTCTACGAAGAGCTGGGGAGGGTCGAGGACGCCATCACTTCTTACGATCGGGCCCTGGCCCTCGATCCGCGGGACGCGAGCGTCTGGACCGATCGGGGCAGAGTCCTCCAGCGATCGGGGAGGATCGAGGAGGCCCTCGGCTCTTACGACGAGGCGATCACCATCGATCCCGCCCGTGGTGAGGCGTGGCGCGGCAAAGGGGCCGTCTTCGAGGGGCAGGGGAAGGCCGAAGACGCCATAGCATGTTACGAGAGGGCCGTCGAAGCCGACCCCTCTGATGCCGAGGCCTGGTACGAGAAGGGGATGGTCCAGGAGGGGGCGGGAAGGGGCGAGGAGGCCCTCTCAAGCTACAGCAGAGCGGCAGAGGTCGATCTGAGCTTCGCCGAGGCCTGGCAGGCCCAGGGCCGTCTCCTCCGGGCCTCGGGCCAGTACATTGACGCCGTCGATCGTTACAACAGGTCTATTGAGATCGATCCCTCCGACGGGACGGCCTGGTTCGAGATGGGCCTCGCCCAGCAGATGCTGGGAAGGCTGGAGGAGGCGGTCGAGAGCTACGACCGGGCGACGGAGATCAACCCCAACTCCGGCGAGATCTGGTACACCCGGGGGACGGCCCTCGACGGTCTCGGTCGGTACCGGGAGGCGATCGAGAGCTACGATCGGGCCCTGGCCATAAATCCGAGGGACGTGAAAAGCTGGAACCGGAAGGGGGACGACTTCTACAAGCTGGGCCAGCACAGGCAGGCCGTCCTTTGCTACGACAAGTTCATCGAGCTCAGCTAGTCGCGGTCGTTGCGCGAGGCTTGAAGTCCGGCCGGTGATCTTCCCGCTCCGGCCGGCCTCGCGAGCCGTCGCCGCCATCGCCGGCGCTCTCGCGGGGGTGGGGTTGGCGGCATGGGCGGTGAGATGGGGGAGGAGCTCTGAACAGCCCGTCAGATCAGCCCCTCCGCCCCTTTTTCTATCACCCTCGCGGAGATTATCGTCCCCTTGCCGGTGTTCAGGTTTATGGATGAGAGGATCCCCACCACCTTCCCGTCCTGGTACAGGGGGTCCCGCTCTCTCCGGGTCCCGGCATCTCTGAGTGGCCGATGACGATGGATATGAGGTCGCCAACATCGGATATGCTGCAGTCCCTCGCGCCCAGGGCGCTCGCAAGCCTTCCGGGTCCGAGCCTTGGCATTGCCAAAGGCGTCGGCTCGCACCCTGCGGCCCTGAAGTAGACGAGGTCGAAGGCCCTCCAGTCGGCGACCACCTCTTCCTTCACTTCTCCGATGGTGAGGTTCTTCGTTTTCGCGAGCCTCATGATGTGATAGGCCGTCACCCCGATGCACCCTCTTCTTCCCTTCAGAAATGCGCCCACCACACCGCCCTGCTTCCCGGCACGAAAGATGTCTCCCGACCTGAGCATGACGAATTTTTTGGTATGATACGGATAAATAGATATCCTGACCGTAGAAATCCTGGCCGTAGAAATCCTGACCGATCAGATCTAGGCTCGCTCATCTCATCGAAAGAGAGGACGGTTCTGGCATGGCTCACCGCATAGGAGGAGACGGAGAACTGGAAGATGTGGGTGAGCTCCAGCTTTTTCTTCACGCCCTTTTCGCAAAATACGAGCCGGCCCTCCTCCGAATCCTGGACCGGCTGATCGAAACGGATTTTTTCAGAGGAAGAGGAAAACCCCTCCTCGTCTTCATGCGAAAGAGGCTCGATTTCCTCCCCCGGGGAGAGGTGGTGAGCACCCGAAGGGCGAAGGATTTCTTGGACGCATTGTCGAACTCGGGCGATTCTAAGATCGTCGTCTCTCCCTGCGTCTGCCAGGAGGCTCTGGGGAGGTGGGAGGGGATCCTTGCAAAAGAGATCACCGTCCTTTACGGCACCGAGGTGTACGAGAGGGCGAAAGGAGCAGACGGAAGCCTCCAGGAGATGAGCCCGGAAGAGACGAAGGCTTTGCTCGAAGCCCTCTCCGAGGAGGGGTGCATGCCCACCTTTTACGCCTGCCTCAAGTCCGCAGGTTGGATGGTGGTGATCTGCAACTGCGATGGCAGGATCTGTCTACCCAACCGGGCCCACCAGCTGGTGGGCGGCGTTCTCGTCCCCGGTCCCGACGTCATCGACTGCGACGTCGAAAGATGCGTCGGATGCGGAAGATGCGTTGATAGGTGCCATTTCGGGGCGAACCGCCTCCACTCTGGAAAGGTCCTCACCGATCAAGAGAGGTGCCACGGCTGCGGTCTCTGCGTCTTGACCTGCCCCTCGGAGGCGAGATGGCTGGCGCAGAGGATGGGCTACGCCAGCATGTACTATCCGATCGATTTCGTGAGGAGGTTTGGAGGCGGAGGCGGCGAGAGAGGGCCCACATTCGGACAAGATAAATACAAGGCAGGATTCGATTGATAAAACGAAGGTCGTCTTCGTCAGCCGAGGAGTTGCCTTATGGTCTCAGAAAAGAAAGCCCTCTGGGTCGTCTTCAGGCCCGAAAGTCCCGAAAGCGTCGATGTGATGCGGGAAAAGTTTTTGGTATCCTACAACGCCTTTCGAGATATGCCGGGCCTATTCAGCAAGGTCTGGTGGTCCGATTCTGAAAAAGGCGAGTGGGGAGCGATGTACATCTTCAACTCTGAGGAGGATCTTTCTGAGTACCTCCACTCCGATAGGTGGCTGAATAAGGTCCCTCAGAAGTATGGGTATCGGCCTGAGATCGTCGCCATCCTCGATATGGGGCCGATCCTCTACAAAGAGGCCGTCGTCGAGGGCGAAGGCTCCTGGCTCTCCGAATCGAAAGACGAGAGCTGACCGGGTTCTCGCCGATGGGAATGTGATCTCCTTGAAGATGAAAACCGTCGATCCCGAGAAGGTCTCCCTCGAAGATATGATCGAAGAGGCGGTCGAGTTTCACGGCCACCTCGGACCCTACCTCGTTTTGGGGATCAGGATGGGCCTTTTTGCCCTGAAGGAGCTCTCCTCGTCTGGTTACGAGGGGATCGAGGCCCTGGTCAAGACCGGAGATGTGCCGTCGCTATCTTGCCTTCTGGACGGAATCCAGGTCTCCACCGGCTGTACCATGGGGAAGGGGAACATCAGGTCAGTTTCCCTGGGACGCGCGGAGGCGGACTTCTCGACGAGAGGGAGGAGGGTGACGATCAGGGTAAAAGACGAGATCGTCGCCGAGATAAAAAGCTGGAGAGAGAGGTACGCCACCCTGGAGGAGATCGCCCGGAGCATCTCCGAGAGGCCGGACGAGGAGCTCTTCGAGAGGGGAGTGGTGGCGAAGGCCCCCCGAATTTGAGATAGACGCCTCAGGAGAAGAACGAGCTGTCGGCCCTCCCCGATAGGAGCAGTCCTTCGGGGCCGAAGGCCTCGTAGCTCCCCCGGATCTCCCCATCTTCGATATCGAGCATCAGAAGGTAGAGGCGGGACCCGTCCAGCGGCACCAGATGGAGGAGCAGCCCGTCGCCTTCGACCGATCCGCTGGCTCCAACCTCGCTTTTGACCCCTCCTGCCGTCAGGCTCCCGGTCCCGAAGAGGACGTCTCCGGACCGGAAGAGGGTGAGGTCTACGTTCCCGGTGACGTCGCCCAGGAGGGTCAGATCCACTTCTTCCAGGTCCATCGATTCCGGCGCCGCCTCTTCGACGCCCTCCTGATCGACGTCCTCTTGATCGATGCCGTCCTCATCGGTCGCGTTCTGGGAATCTTCCTCTTCGGAATCGTTCTCTTCGACCTCTGCCCCCTTCAGGCCCCCAGAACCGTTGGCGTTCAAATCCGGCACGTCGAGATCAAATCCAAGGTCGCTGGGGCCGAGCCACTCAACGGTCTCGACTATCCTGGGGCAGAGCCCCTCGGCACCACCCAAGACGAAATAGGGTATCATCACTGAAAGCAGCAATATGCTCAGGTATCTCATATTATCTCCAAACTCCTATCGGCGTTACGAAACTTCGATCATCAAAGATCTCCTCATCTCACAACTTCGACAAATACATTTCGTTTTTTTCCTGAGGTCGTTTTTGAGTTCCGCCAGCTCAGCTGGCGAGATCCCCCCCGGAGGCCGTCGGGAGATCCGGGGCGATCAGGGCTGTTCTTCCCCCGGTGGCGGCGCCGCTGCCGACGAGGTCCGACGGATCGTAGGCGGCATAGCTCCCCTGAGCCGGGCTCGTCGCGAGATCTAGCCTGAGCCTGATGAGAGCCGGATCGCCCACCGTGACCGTCCGCAGGTCCAGGAGGTTATTGGTCGCATACCCCGCCGCGGTGACGAGCCTGGTCCCCGCCGTCGAAGAGAGGGTCCCCTCCCCGAAGACCTCGCCGTCGGCCTGATGGAGGGTCAGGTCCAGCCGTCTCGCCTCTTCGCCGGAGAGGAAGATGGCCCATATCCCGGCGACGGGGGCCGGGTCCTGGCCGGGAAGCTCGGGCTCGAGCCAGCCTGACCCGTTCTCCGCCGTCCTGTTCAGCATCCCTGCGATGTAGCCCCTGGTATGATGGACGTCAACGATCCGGAGCCCTTCGATCCCGAGCCATTCGTCTTGGGGCGACCCCTCTGCCTGCACCGGAGATGGCGCCGCGAGAAGGAGGGGCGCCATCAAAACCAGAAATATTTTCATCCAGGGAACCCCGCCAAGATAACAAAAAAATTTGGAGAGGCGTTGCCCTTCATCAGCTCATGGCGGTTCCGCTCGATGCCGCCATCCCGACTTTGACCGTGCCGGTCGGCTCGCCCAAGGCGGTCTGAGGGGTGGAATAGAAGCGGTTCCCGTTGCAGTTTCCAGCCCAGAACGCGCCGTCAGAGGAATAGGCGGTGTAGGTGCCGAAGATGCTGTTTCCGCTCACAGAGGTTCTGAGCCTGTACATGCTGTTTCCGCCGACGGCGACCAGACGGAGGGATAGGGCAGATCCCTCAGTCGACCCAGCCGCAGTAAACTCCTGGGTGTTGACCCCCGTGGTCATGATCCCCTTTCCGAAGACCTCGTTTTCGCGCTGGAAGAGGGTGAGGTCCACGGTCCTGGAGGCGGAGTCGATGAGGCTGAAAGTCCACCTTCCGGCGACGTTCGACCAAGGTGTAACCGTCTCGGACCCAGGAGTCGAGACGGCACTTCCGTTATCAGCGCCGGGGCTCATCCCGGTGGCTGGGTCGATGTAGAAGAGGGAGTCACCCTTAAAGGCCTCGCCCACTTCCTGCCGGATCCCGTTTACGCTCGTATCGGGGTTGAGGTAGTCTTCGGACAATGCGGGATAGGCAAAAGCCGCCAACAAGATCAGCGGCACCATCAAAGCCTTTTGAAGTTTCATAACCTTAAACCTCCAACATCTTCATGATGAGGACATTTGCCGGGCCACCCGACCCGGGCTTCTGACGTTGGCCCCTATCCTCCTCAAGCAGCGGCGGCCCGGGAGCCGGTGACGGCTCCCGACCAGGTCGACCCATCGCTCCCGTAAGCGGTGTAGCCGCCGGAGACGAGATCGCCGGTGAGGGTGAGGTCGAACCGATAAAGGGCGATGGAGTCGAGGGAAACCAGGTCGAGCTTCATCCCGTTCCCGACGACGGTGCCGCTGGCGGCGGCCTGGCTGGCGGTGCCTAGGGCCGATGCAGGCTGGTTAAGCCAGTCGATCATCGACTCGATCCCCCGGTCCTCGGAGGATGCCGCTCCTGCGGCCTCGCCATCAGACGGGCCCATGACACCCTTCCCGAAGACCAGGTCTCCGGTCTGGTGGAGTGCCAGCTCCAGGGATCTGACGATCCCCTCATCCATGGCAAAAGACCATCTTCCCGAAAAGTCCGATGGCTCCGAGGGCGCTGCCGTCTCCTCAGCAGGAGGCTGGGCAGTCGCCGTCGACCCGCCTATGGAGTAGATCTCCCGGCCTTCAGCCTCAACTGGAAGGTCGGCGATGCCGCCTTCGGTATTTTCGATGGTCGTGTTGTTTTCGGCGCTGGCGCTGGCACCGCCGGCCTTCGCCAGATACTCGGCGGTGTGGTGTATGTCCGATATGGTAGGCCCGCCTCCGAGCCAGTCGTTAAGGTAGCTTTCATCCTGAGCCGTGGCCGCGAAGACGAAGGCCATGAAGATGGCTAGAGATAACAGAGCAGTCTTAAAGTTGGTCATTGAATTTAACCCCCGTTCTTGAAGATGAACTTCAGGGTATAAAATCGTTTTGTTTTTCGAAACCGGGACCGGGAAGGTTACTCTTCCGTTTCGAATATGAAAGGGTGAGCCTCTCTGAACTTTTTGTCCTTCATCATGCACCCTTCGGCCTTTCCCTTAAACCACCGGTCCCGACCCATCTCTCTCCAGATCTCTTTCAAGCTTCTATCCCGGACGTTCCCAAAGGAGATCGGCATGTAGGCGCAGGGGAGGACGTCCCCGGAGGCGTCGACATGAAGCCACCTTCTCCCAGCAAAGCAGCCGAACATATCGGGTCCGAGGAGGCGGGGAAAGGCGGTGACCCTCGGCCCCTCAGCCAGCCGGTTCTTCTCTTCGTGAAACCGGCTCAGCCGCTCGATCTCCCCCTTGCTCAAGACCTCGTCTAGATGGGACGACCACCTCCCCACGGCCACGATCTCGTAGAGTGATAGCTCGTGAGCCCCAAGCTCCGCCGCGAGGTTGTAGGCGTCCTCCAGGTCGTCGATGTTCATGGGGGAGGCCACCATGAAGAGGTCTACCAGAAGGCCCCCGGCAAGGGCGTTTTTGATCCCCGAGAGGGCGTCGTCGAAGGCCCCCTCCCTTCCCCGGAACCGGTCGTGTTCCTGGGGGTGGGGGCTATCGATGCTTATCCTCACGGCGTAGAGGCCGGCCCTCTTCAGGGACCTTGCCCGCTCCTCGGTGAGTCCGTATCCGCTGGAGAAGGAGGCGGAGATCGCCCTCTCGTCGACTTTGGCCACCAGGTCGGGAAGGTCGCGCCTGGTCATCGGCTCGCCGCCGTCGAAGGATATCATGTAACTTCCCAGGTCCAGGGCCTCGCCGATCACCCGTTCGATCTCCTCAGAGCTGAGGACGTCCCCCGTTCGAGACGGTGCGCTGCAGTGGAGGCAGTCGTTGGGGCAGGAGCGGATGATGGCGATCGACGCCTGGTCGGGGACCCTTCTCCTGGTCAGGGCCGCCACCTGGGCTGAGATCATCCGGTCGAAGGCTGGGCTCGGTGCCGGGGGGATCCAGGTGGAGAAGATGATCTGATCTCGGCCCGATCGGATCGGCTTCTCGCTGGCGAAGGTCTCGTTGATCTTCTTCATGACGGGGCCTGCCGCGAGCGAGAGGGGGCCGGTCGCCCGGAAGGAGATCCTCCCCCCATCGGCTTCGGCCTCTATCTTCAGCAGCGGTTTTTCAGCGACTTGCATTCTTCTCCCCACTTGTCGACGATGCTCAAGAGCCTCGCTTTGATCTTTTCGTCTCCGCCGGCCTCGGCCAGGGCCATCTTGGCGGCCCGGCAGTGGTCCCGGATCACCTCGGCACAGAGGCCCAGCGTCGTCTCAGTCGAGTGATCCCGGCTGTAGATCACGGGAAGGGTCGCGGAGGTCTTCTCCGACGACTTCCCCTTCTCCATCCCCAGAAACTCGTTCAGGTCGTCGGCGACCTGGTAGGCGAGGCCCAGGTGCATACCGTACCTCTCGAAGAGGGCCGCGTCCTCGTCGGATGCGCCAGCTATCAGGCACCCGATCTTGGAGGAGGCGGAAATGAGCGAAGCCGTCTTCTTGCAGATGCAGAGGTAATAGTCTTCGGGCCCCTTCCTGGTGGACAGGTCCAGCATCTCCCCTTCGGACATCTCCATGCAGGCCTCAGAGAAGGCCTCGATCACTGGCTGGCTATAGCCGGCCATGAGGCCGATGGACCTGGATATCAGGTAGTCGCCGCAGAGGAGGGCCGCCTCCATCCCGTACCTGTTAAAGGCGCTGGCGACGCCCCGCCGCTCCGTTCCGCAGTCGAGGATGTCGTCGTGGACGAGGGATGCGGCGTGGACCAGCTCTAAAGCCAGGGCCGCGTCCATCGATTTGGCCGGGTCGCAGCCGAAGGCCTCCGACGAGAGGATGAGTATCAGGGGCCTCACCCTCTTTCCCGGCGAGGTGAGGACGTACTTTATCACCTCGCCGAGGCCCGAGGCCGGCAGCCTCTTGGTCAGCCTGCTAAGCTCCCCGTTTATCAGATGATACTCGTCCCAGGCCTCGAACATCTCGGAAGGGGTTGGCCGGATCCATATTTAGTTGTTGCGAAACCGAACCGACGGCGGCGTCTTGTCTGAAATAGGTTCTTCAGACGGTTTTGGGGAATCCGTCCGGTTTTATAAAAAGATTTTGGATTACGTCGTCACCAGAAATCTGAAGATGGTACCAGGACCAGTGCGGACAATTCTTATCTGCAATAATTTTGAAGTTTTCCCTGAATACGCAAAAGATATTATACCTTCTCTGTAGAAGTTATCCTGAGGCGAAAAGAAGATGAAGGCGATTTATGCTTTATCCTCGGCTTTGATCCTCTTCTTCGGGCTGCAGGGGTCGGTCTCCTCGGCCTCGACTCTTGCCAGCACCTTCGACGAGGGCGACGAGGGGTGGGGGCTCGAGGGAGGCGCCGCCACGACCTGGCAGCGGTTCGGGGGAGATCCGGGTGGGTTTTTGCAAGGGGCGGGCTCGGGCGGAGGCTGGAGATGCGAGGCGCCTTCGGCCTGGTCTGGAGACTGGAGCCGGTACCTGGGAGGGATACTGAGCTTTGACGAGAGGCTGATCGCTGCCGACGGCCCCCGTCCAGAAGGCAGCGTCGTCATGATAGAGACCTCTGATGGTGATATTCTATCCTGGAGAAGCCCTCGGCCCGAGAGGTTCTGGACCCATCGTGAGGTCGTCCTCAACGCATCCAACTTTGGTTTTTCTGAGGTCGAGTTTCGCCAAGCTATGAGGTCGGTGGCGAGGATATCCATCGAAGGTTGCGGGTCTGGAAAAAGGTCCCTCGTGGGCCTGGACAACATAGTCGTCGCACCGCCCTCGGGCCTGGACCTCGCCACCGCCTTCGACGACGGGGACGGCGGATGGCGGCCCGAAGGCGATGCCTCCTTCGAGTGGAGAAAGAAGGGAGGTAACGGGGGCGGATTCCTCCTGGGCGGAGACCTCGGCGACGGAAGCACCTGGTACTACGCGTCGCCGCGGTCCTGGTCGGGAGACTGGACCCCCTACGTCGGAGGTGTATTGAGCTTCGATTTGAAGATGATCGATTCCGGGATGGGCAGGCCTTACGAGGCGAAGATGGTGATGATCGTCGGGTCGGACGGATCGGTCGTCTCCCTCTCATCTTCGTCCCCTTCTTATTCAGAAGAACTTGCTGGAGGCGGCTGGACCCGGCGGCGGGTGAGCCTCACCCCCGCCACCTTTTCTGCGAGCGAGGAGACGTTCGCAGGGGTCATGAGGTCTGTGGACAGGGTCATGATCAGGGGCGAGTACTCAGATCGAACCGACGTCGAGGGGATCGACAACGTCGTCGTCTCCCTGCCCATCGCCACCGACCTGGTCAGCTCTTTTGATCTAGGAGACGAGGGCTGGAGAGGGGGGCGGGACGTCTCTATCTCCTGGAGGGAGGCGGGCGGAGATCCCGGCGGCTTCCTCCTCGGCGAGGATCTGGGGTCTGGCCAGACCTGGTACTACGTCTCACCCGTCACGTGGGCCGGGAACTGGACCCCTTACGTCGGGGGAACTTTGAGCTTCGAGCTGAAGGTGGTGGATTCGGGGAACGGCAGCTCCATATTCGGGGATGTGGTCCGGATATACGGCCGGGACGGTTCCTATCTGTCGTGGTCCTGCGACCCGCCTGGCGCATCGTGGACCCGCCGTCAGGCGTCCCTCGTACCATCGAGCTTCAAGGAGAGCGGCAGGAGCTTCGATTCCATAATGAGTGACGTATCGGAGGTCTGGATCCGGGGTGAGTACAGCAACATGAAGGATGTGGGGGGGCTGGACAACGTGATGGTCACCCTGGGACCCGAGGGGTGACGGTTCCCCCGGCGGCAGTCTTCTGCCCCCAAGGCGATGGGGCGAAAAAGGGCTCCTTCGCTCCCGCAAAGTTTTTGGCGTTTCGCCTCAATATATTTTCGATATGGTGGTAAGACTCAGACGATCAGCTCTCGGACTGATCTCCACAATTTTTGTTTTTCTGGCGTTCGTGTCCGGGGCATACTGTCAGGCCGACCCAAACGAGCCGAACGGCGAGCTTGGGGACGCTACTGCGATCGACATCGGCGGAGCTTTTGGAGGGAGCACAAGCCCGGCGGGGGACGTGGACTTCTACAAGTTCGAGGTAGACAGCCCTGGAATTCTGGAGGTGAATTTGAACGGTGTCCCCGATGAGATGAGGACGAGGATCGACTTCTACGGCAAAAACTTCAACTGGATCGCCAGGGTCGACGCCTCCAACCCTGGCGACCTGGTGGTTCTGAAGCGGGACCTGACAGACCCGGGCATGTACTACCTCGGGATAGTGGATCTCGCGGGGAAGTCTCACGATGCTGGGTACTCCTTCGATCTGAACTTTGAGCAGGTCGTCGATGAAAACGAGCCGAACGGCGAGATCGGAGACGCCGTCGAGATCAACTTCGGTGCTCCCGTCGACGGATACATCTTCGCAGGGGGCGACGTGGACTTCTACAAGTTTTACGTCAACAGCACCGGAATCCTCGACGTCTCCATCGAAGGCGTCCCCGACGATATGAGGACCAGGATCGACCTATACGGCAAAAACTTCAACTGGATCACGAGGGTCGACGCCTCAAACCCCGGCGACCTGGTGACCCTGAGCCTCGACCTTTCAAGCCCCGGCTGGTACTATGTGGGGATATCGGACCTGGCGGGCAAGTCCCACAACGTCGGGTACACTTTCCGCACAGAGTTTGAACAGGTTTTCGACGAGAACGAGCCGGACGGCGAGATCGGGGACGCGACGGAGATCGGCTTCGGCGACCTCGCTCGCGGGCACATCTTCCCGCGGGCAGACGGCGACTTCTACAAGTTCAACGTCCCGAGCCCCGGGACTCTGGAGGTGAAGCTGGCCGAATCGCCCGACGATATGAGAACCAGGATCGACCTCTACGGCAAGAACCACAACTGGATAACAAGGGTTGACGCCATAAACCCCGGCGACCTGGTGACGTTGAATATCGATATCTCAGACCCCAGCTGGTACCGCGTCGGGATATCGGACTTGGAGGGAAAATCTCACAACGTCCAGTACGCTTTCACGCCCACCTTCGAGCCGATGGTCGACGGAAATGAGCCCAACAGCGCGATAGGGGATGCGACGGAGATCGTCTTCGGCGGTCCCGTCGAAGGGATAATCTTCCCGAAGGGGGACGGCGACTTCTACAAGCTATGGGCAGATATCGGCAAGTTGGAGGTGGAACTGACCGATTCGCCCGACGAGATGAGGGCTAGAATCGACCTCTACGGCAAGAACTTCAACTGGATCACGAGGACCGACGCCTCCAACCCCGGCGATTTGGCGACCCTGGAGTTCGAGGTTGCCAGCCCCGGCTGGTATTACATCGGGATCAGCGACCTCGCGGCCAAATCCCACAACCTCGGGTACTCCTTCACGGCCGTTGGAGAGGGTGTTGGGCAGGGCGGTATCGGGGCGTCGACTGAATCGAAATTATCGGACCTGCGAGGTACTCTCAACACCGATTCCAACTGCAACCTGTACGTGGCAGACTGGGGCGATATGGAGGTGAAGATGATCAATCCAGATGGAAGCGCCACAACTTATGCGAGTGGGATCGATCGACCCCGCTACCAGAAGTTCGATTCTGCCGGGAACCTGTACGTGGGCTCCTTTGACGGAAACATCTACAAGATCTCGGCCTCTGGTGAGAAGACTGTGATTGCAAGTGGGATATGGAGCCCGCAGGATATGGGCTTCGACGGGGCAGGTAACCTCTACGTGGCCGGCGGCTACGACGGAAAAATACATCGGATAGCCCCCGATGGATCCAAGACCGCCATGGATTCCGGTTTCACCTATCCCAAACATCTGGCAGTAAAAACCGATGGAACCGTATACGTAGTCGGTAACACTGGGACTTCTATCCTCAGGATTGCTCCGGATGGTGGGAAAGCAACCCTGGTGGATCTTGGCGAGACCATATCAGGTATGGCAACTGATGGCGAGTATCTTTACGTCTCCCACTCTGATAAGATCTCTCGGATAGACGCGTTCGGAGAGGTCGCTCCCATGGCGATCGGTCTTGATCAGCCAAGCAGCCTGGCGGTATGCGACGGCAACGTTTTCGTTACCGTAAAAGACGGAATCGTCAAAAGAACGATTGGAGGGGTTCAAGATATTCCTGATGTTACAACAACGTCGTATTCAGAGGCGAAGCTCACTCATTCAGGATTTGATTTTTCCGAAGGCACCACCGGTGAATATCCCACCTACGATGGAGAGATAATAAGCTGGCAGTCTGACCTTATGGCGTCAACTCACCCGGATTATCCTCGAGATAGTGGTTACCTTTGGTGGAGGAACCTCCATCTGGATAATGTAAACTCCGAAAGCCAGACCAAGGACATGGGCGCAGTCGATATCTCAACGGTACGAACGGTTCCTGTAGTGTGGGACAAATCGCCCCGGATACCACCTCTTCTGGTGGGGCATACCATCGTTGCCAAGTGCTATGACGGTTATGTCAAGTTCCAGGTAATATCAGTCGATGCTGCAGACGAGTCCGCTCGTGTCAGGTACTCCTACTCTGCTGATGCCACCTTCGACGATGCCGCAAGCTGAGGTGAGTGACAGAGCTTACGGGAGAGGGGATCAAGGAAATCCAAAACCGCCGGGCTCCGGGCGAGAGGCTTTTGCTTCTCGTCCTCATCCGGCCCGGTCTATCCCGTTATTTTTGGGTTTCAGCTTCTGGTAAGGGGTGAGCCCGGATCTTCCGGCTCGGTCTTTTGCGATCTTTTCTCCGCCGTCCAAAGAGCCTGCCGCCTTCCTAAGGTCTCTGGTCGCTGGAGGTGCGTAAATATTTTCAAGATGGAGGGGAACTAAACTCCAGCCCGGCTCGGGCACATGCGAAGCCAAAATCGCGAAATCAGAAGAATGACAAAAGAAGGGGCGTACATGAGAGAGGACGAAATAATGAAACGGGCGAGGTTCGAAGAGGAGAGGGGGGTCAAAATTCTGCGCCTCAAAGGCAGTCCTTACGAGATGGGCTACCAGCACGGCCGTCTTCTGGCGGACAAAATAGACCTGATGGTGAAACGGACCCTTCTCGCCACCGGAGCCTACGTCGCCGCCCAGACGGATTCGGACCTGGAGCGGGCGGAGGAGATGCTTTGGATCGGCCAGAGGCGGGCGGAACCTCACCTTCCGAGGGAGATGAGGGATGAGATTGCGGGGATCGCCGACGGCGTCCGGGATGCGGGCGGGAGGGCGACCTTCGAAGAGATCCTCCTATGGAACTCCAACTATGATCAGTGGTGCATCTACTGCCATCCTCACTATTGGAGGTGCGACGGCGAGGAAGAGGATGGTTCTGCGCCCTCGGGATCACCTCCGATGGCGCCGCCGGGGGGCGGGTGCAGCAGCTTCTCCGCCTGGGGCGATGGCGCCGGAGGCGACGGCGAGCTGATCTTTGGCAAGAACGAGGACAACTTCAACATGCCCGAGCAGCTCGACTGCAGAATGATGGTGGTGGCCGATCCCGACGAGGGGTTTGGCCACGTCTTCATGACCTACCCCGGGATGGTCGGCCTCGACGGCGGCGTCAACGAGGAGGGGTTTGAGATGATGACCCAGCTCAGCTCCATGCGCCACGAGTCGATGGCGGGATGCGGGATCGCCGTCTTCACCCGCCTCCTCCTGGCTCACGCACGGACCGTAGACGACGCCATCAGGATCTTCCGGGACCATCCCCGGTGTGCCGGGATCGCCTACCACGTCGCCGACGCCAAAGCCAGGCAGGCGGCGGTGGTCGAGACATCCTCGGAGAGGGTATGCGTCCGCCGTCCCGCGGAGGGGGTCGATGCCATCTGGCAGACGAACCACTCCAACTGCTACCCCGGCTGGATGGGCTACTCGGGGTACAACATGGTTAGAGATCAGGCCCCGGTTAACGAGCTTGCGGACGTATCCACCGTCGAAAGCTGGCAGAAGAGCCTCAAGGACCCGTACAACTTCTTCGTCCAGGCTCCGAGTCGGTTTGAGAGGTACAGCCAATTGATCCACGAGCACTACGGGAAGATCACCCCCGAGGTCGCCATCAAGATCCTCTGCGACCGCTACGACCCCTACACCCGGATGACCCGGCCGGAGGAGTTCCCCTCCTGGACGAACAACATCCTCTGCACCATATGCGCCCTCTACCCCGACTTCGCCTACCGGGCGAGGGAGCCGGTCGGGGCCTTCAAGGCCCACATCGCCAACATGTGGTCTCTCGTCGCCCGGCCCGCCACGGGCGACCTGTGGCTTGCGATCCGGGACTTTCCGGCGCAGCGGGGCGGGTACGAGCACTTCAACCTGAAGGACCTCCTGGGCCGGGGGCGGTGATACGCCCCTCCCGGCCTTATCCGAGATCCACGCCCCCACATTGGTCATGGCCGGCGAAGGGCTTTATCTTAAGATCGTCCTCCCTTCTCCCAGGCCCTTTCTTAAGCCCACCGAGAGGCATTCGGAGAGGAAGGCGAAGACGTCGGCGGACCTGCGGACTTGCCGCTGCCGCTCGCGCCCCGGAGGGCGGCGAGGGGCGAGAGGGGCTTTGTCTCCAGGTCGCAGAGCGCCCGGAGGTTCTTGATCCTGATCGATTCGATCCTGGGAATGGGCTGCCTGGGGCTTTTCTGGTCGGTCATGGGTGGGACTCTGAGGGGCGGTTTTGTGAGATATTGGGAGAAATAAGTTTCGGGAGAATTCTACTAAGGCTGGCTAGCATGGGAGTTAGGGCGATACCAGACTTCTGGATACAATCTAAGGTGTAATTGACATGGAACTAACGAATAACAGCGCTATTTTATGGGCCAAGAAATTGAACTCACAAATTACTTCTATCTTCATGGGTCATCGGTTAAGGATTCTGAGCTACATAATCTCGCGGTTTTTCACACAAATTATGCGTTACATAGACGCGGTCTGATTTCAAGACGGGCTTGCTGTGCCCTTTTTTATTGGTCCAATCTCATTGGACTTGCTATCGAGATTGCTGCCTCATCGCGATTCTTCTCTTAACCGATGACCAATGCTTCTATCTTCCCATGTATTCCTTAGCTTTTTCTATTAGATTAATATACGTGTATCTCTCTGTGCTAGCAATAGGATATGTCGAGTAAACGAGGCGTATAAATTGGTCCCAATTAAGGTTCTTTGTTTCGCTTATAACATGATCTATAGATTTCATTTCATCCTCCGATAAATTCGAAATGTATTCTCCTGTTCTTAATACAAATATTGTTTTTAGATCTCCGTACATGTTAGTGGTCGTTTCCAATTCAAACAGATGTGGGTTGTCCCTTGCAGTATCTTTGACATCCCAAACAAATGGGCCGAAATTATTGAAATACCATTTAATATTAGATATTTGAGAATATGTTTTAATTGAATGTTTCCAATCGGATAGATATACTAGCTTCGTTAAACGGGCATTAGACATATCAGATTTGGTGGGGTACTTCTTGAGTATATAAGCGATTATGTCCTTGAGCTCTGCCATGTCTAGAATCCCTTCAATTTTGCCTCTTTGAAATCGGGTATTCTTTGCCTTACACGTATTATCAGTTCTGCCATATACCATTTTTGCTCTTTTTGGAATATAGCTTTTAATTCACCTTCGTCATATCGATTAGGATGAGTAGCTTCAGCAATTAAGACTGCTAGTGGCTCTATACCTGAATTATCCCAAATTCTAAAACCACAATATAGCCGCGATTTCATATTAATAGTTTGCATAACGTTTTCTGGCACGCCATCCTTTTCACAACGTTGGTGATATCTTTTTGATGATGTTTCAGGGTCAGGATAATCATTTGAAAAGTGCCAATCGTTACGCCAAGCTTTTGCAATACATCCTTGGTCGTCTGGATAACTTATACGACCCTTCTTACTATATTCTGGATTATATGATACTCTCCCTATAGGAATAAATGACCCGTTTGAACTATGTGCGTATAGCGTCATTCTTTCATAACAGCCCTCAACTGACCCAAATTTCATCGGGCCTTTTGCGAGCTTATACAAGTAATTTTCACATAGAGAATTGACATCCTCTGACAATTGCGACGCATCTTCCTTAAGTTGTTCATTCTCAACCTTAAGTTTGCTGTTTTCGTTTATGAGTGTTGCACGTCCTTTGATCAAGTTTTCCAATAACTTTCCTTTTCTGTACTGTAGGTAAGATGACAAAATTAATATTATGACTATACTTACCACGAGTATGATCTCTCTGATTGATGAATTATTGTCGCCTGCTCTCCAATATATCAATCCCAAAATGATTGATAAAATCGACGACAGAACCTCAATAATATTTTTATTAAATAAATATAATTCGATTGAGGAATAAATTGAATTAGCACTAACGTCCTCCTCAATTATATTGTTTGATGATGACACTTCCCTTCAACCTCCTGTCCAACCATATATTGTATCTCTAACTAATTTCACAAAGAAATAAAGTATTTTAGACGCCCTGCCTCCACATTTCGGGCGTCTTTGGATCTTTACCCCCGCTTCCCCGCCCGCTCCTTCATCGCCTCGACGAAGGCGAGGAACGGAGGCGAGGGGCGGCCGGGCCTCGACTTCATCTCGGGGTGGAACTGGGTCGAGAAGAAGAACGGGTGGTCGGGGATCTCGGCGATCTCCATCCGGTTCCTGTTCTTCCCCGAAAAGATCATCCCCTTCTCCTCGATGGCGGGGATGTACTCGGGGTTGACCTCGTAGCGGTGACGGTGACGCTCGACTATTTTTAGGGACCCGTAGATCTCCTCGGCGAGGGTCCCGGCCACGAGCTCCGCCTCGTAGTTTCCTAGACGCATCGTCGCCCCCATATCCTCCACCCCCTCCTGCTCGGGAAGGATGGTGATGACCGGGTGTGGGGTCTCGCCGAACTCGGTGGAGCTGGCGGCGGCGAGGCCCAGGACGTTCTTTGCAAACTCCACGACCGCAAGCTGCATCCCAAAACAGATCCCCAGATACGGAACGCCATTTTCCCGGGCGTACCTGATCGCCTCCATCTTGCCCGCCGTGCCCCGGGCGCCGAATCCTCCGGGCACGAGGATGCCGTCGAAGTCTTTTAGGACGGCCTCTGGCGGGTTGTGCTCCAGATCCTCGGCGTCGATCCAGGAGATCTTAGGCCAGGCGCCGGCCTCGATCCCCGCGTGCTTGAGCGCCTCCCGGATCGATAGGTAAGTGTCCTCCATGTGGGTCGTGCCCTGCGACCCGGCGGTGTACTTGCCCACGATCGCCATCTTGACGGAATCGTTGATCGAGACCATCTTCTCGATCAGCTCCACCCAGTCGGTCCTGTGCTCGAGAGGATAGAGCCGGAGCATCTTCATCAGATAAAGGGGGGTCCTCTGCTCCTCCAGGAGGAGGGGGACCTTGTATACGTCGTCGACGTCGTGGTTGCTCACCACCCCCTCGACGGGCACGTCGCAGAAATGGGAGATCTTCGACTTAGTCTCGTCCCGGAGGGGCCGGGTGCAGCGGACGGCGACGATGTCGGGCTGAAGCCCCAGCGACCTCATCTCCTTGACGCTGTGCTGGGTCGGCTTCGTCTTCTGCTCCCCATCGGTGGTGGTGGGGGCGAGGGTGACGTGGACGAAGGCGATGTTTCCCATCTCCTCGTTCCGCAGCTGCCTCATCGCCTCGATGAAGGGCATGCTCTCGATGTCGCCCACCGTCCCCCCCACCTCGATCAGGCAGACCTCGCAGCCGCTCTCCCGCGCGACCCGCCTGATCCTCTCCTTGATCTCGTTTGTTATGTGGGGGATGATCTGGACGGTCTTACCCAGGTACTCGCCGCGCCTCTCCTTCTCGATGACGCTCTTGTAGACCTTGCCGGTGGTGATGTTGTGGTCGCGGGTCAGCTCCACATCCAAAAATCGCTCGTAGTTTCCGAGGTCCAGGTCCACCTCGCCGCCGTCCTTGAGGACGAAGACCTCACCGTGCTGGAAGGGGCTCATCAGCCCCGCGTCGATGTTTATGTAGGGGTCGATCTTGATGGCGGTGACCTTGTAGCCCCTCTCCATCAACATCCGACCGATGGAGGCGGCGGTGATCCCCTTGCCCAGGCCGCTCATCACCCCGCCGGTAACGACGATGTATCTCACGCTTATCACGTATCCGGGAAGGGTTTTCGTCCCTAGATAAGAGTGACGATCAGAATAAAAGGGAATTTCAAGAGAGGTTTTGAGGCGGAATTTGAAATGCAGGGTACGAAGGGCGGGCGGACGAGATCGGACGAAGGCGAGCCCGGCGGGCGGGAGGCGCCGCAGGCCCTAAGAGGACATCTCCTCCCGCAGGTCTGGAGGGAGCATGTTCGGTATCCCGTCCTCGATGGGGTAGCACTCGCCGCAGCTCTTGCAGCAGAGCTTGCCGCTTTCGATCTCCCCGTCCTTCTCTTCGAAGACCTCCAGGTCCAGATCGCCCTTGCAGATGGGACAGGCCAGAATCTCCATCAGATCGCGCTTCATATTCCAAACACCATGTCGATCCGTTAAAAAAGTTGGCTCAGCGGAAAAGGAGCCTTCGAGCGTTCTCGGATAAGATGAGCCTCTTCTCCCGATCCGAGAGGTCCATCTCCCCGACGAACTCGATCTCCTCGGCCTGGTCGGTCCAGGGGTAATCGGTGCCGAAGAGGACCCGATCAGCTCCGATCTCACAGATCAGGTCGCAGGCCTCCTCTGAAGTCAGGCTCGGCGAGATGTAGGCGGTGTCGAAGTAGACGTTCTCGCCTGCGGGGATGAGGTGCTTTCTTACGCCCGACCACATCTCCCACCCGCCCAGGTGCGCGAGGACGACGACCAGGTCGGGGTGTCTCTCCACCATCCGGGCGAAGCGGTCGGGGGTGCCGAAGAACTCCGGCAGGTCCTCGGGCACCTTCCCGGCGTGGAGGAGGAGGACCATCTCCCGCTCTTCCACCGCCTCGTAGAGGCGGTCGCATCGGGAATCGTCGGGGTAGAACCTCTGCATGAAGGGAACCGCTTTGACCCCCTTGACCCCGGCCGCTATGAGCCGGTCCAGCTCCTCTTCGATGTCCGGCTGGAAGGGGTGGATCGCCCCGAATGGAACCAAACTTCCGTTGCCCGCGGCCGCGAGGAAGAAGTCGTTTGTCGGCGCGACGTGCTTGGGCAGCGGCGCAAGGGGCAGGATAATCGATTTTTCGACGCCAGCTTTCTCCATAGATTCCCGCAGGTCTGAGACGGTCCCAAGTCCCGGAACCCTCACCCCCATCCTTCTCTTGACGGAGGAGATCGCCTTTGGCGCCATCTCGTCGGTGTAAATGTGAGCGTGAAAGTCGATGACCACGATCGAAAGGCTCTCTCAAAATAGATAAAATTTCGCCCCGTCTCCTGGCGGCGGGACCTAGATCATCCCCATCTCCGAGAGCCTCTCGGGGAGGTAGACCCTGGTCACAAAGTCGAGCCCCTTTCCTGCGAAGGCCTGCTGCTCAGCCTTCTTCATAAGCTTGATCTGAAGCTGGATCTGCTCTTTCCAGTAATCGGTGGCAAACCTCGGGTCGGTCATCTCGCTTCTCAAGGCCTGGAGATCCTGGTCGGTGAGCTTGTCAGTCGAGAGGTCGTAGTTGACGATGTCCGTCGGCTGGACCCCCAGAAACTGGGCCGACGGTGTGACCAGATAGTCGGAGAGGTGGGCGCTTTTGATGGCGCCGTAGGCGACGCTGGCGAAGATCCGGTAAGACCAGGGGTCGCCGTCGGTGAAGACGAGGACGGGCAAGGATAACTCCTCGTTCAGCCTCTTGATCAGCCGCCGGGTCGACCGCGCGGGCTGGCCCTTCAGGTGGACGAGGATGGCGTTGTGCTCCTGGTCGAAGCCGTTCTCGATCAATCGGGCGTGCATACCGCCGGTCTCGATCGCCACCACGAACTTGGCGTCGTGGTCCTTGAACTCGACGTTGTCGACGTTGAAGGGTATCTGGTATCCGGCCTCGCCGACGTCCTCCTGGCAGTGGATCGTCCTCTCGCCCCGCCGGGTCTTTTCGCTGATGGTGAGGGGGCCGAAGACGGTGGCTCCGTCCTCCTCGGGCCGGACGTGAAAGTCCTCCCGGAGGAGCGCCGTCAAAATCTCCAGATCCTCGACGAGCCGGTCGCTTTCTGCCTGCTCCCCGAATTTTGCGACATCCCAGTTCTCGGAGATGTAGTAGATCTCTCTCAGGGTGGATCCCCGGTTGTTCTGGAGATGCTCTTTGATCAGAAGCTCCACGAGATAGGAGGTCTTGAGGACGGATTTGGCGCCCCGGACGGTCTTGACGGATCGGACGCTCTCCTGGTCACCGTAGACCCAGATCTCACCCTCCTGGTCGTACTCCAGGTTGCTCTTCGTCCTGCTGGGCAGAGCCAGGTGGGGAACGATTCCTTTCTGAAATTGGTCGTAGAGCGTCTCTGCGAGGCCCAGAAGCCTCTTTCTCGTCGTCTCTGCATCCTTCAATTAACCCACCACCCTTGCACCGCTGACAAGCTCCGCTGGAATCCCCTCGACGACCGGCTCGGAGAAGCTGACCCCCTCCGAGGGGACCGTGTACCTGATATTCTGCCGCTCTCCGGGACGAAGAGATACCTTCCAGAGATGGTCGTACCCGTCCCCGAGGGCGATCACCCTCGCGGCAGGCTCAATGGCCTTCGCCTCCACCGAGACCGTCTCGTGGAGCTTGAAGGCCTTGGCGGCGTCGCTGTAGTTTGCAACCTCTAGCGTCACGACGCTCTCGCCGTTCTCTGAGACGACCGACCTTTTGACCAGGAGGTTTCCCATGATCTTGGCGACGACGGGGTTGATGTCCGGCTCTTCTTTTTCGAGAAGCTCCGCCAGCTTCTTTGAGATCCGGGGAAGGAGCTTTCTTATGATCTCCTCCTTCTCCTTTCTCTCCGAGAGGGCGCTCTTCTTGGAGAGGTACCGCCGGAGCTTCCGCCCCACCTCTTTCATCCCCAGCTCCACCTCTGCCACGATCTCGGGGACGTCGGCGACGGCGTCCTTCGACTCGGAGGTGAATGGTATGTTCGTGGAGGCGATGTGGACGAGGATGGCCGCCGGCCCGGTAGGAACGCCGCCCCCGGGCTGGCTGAGGGAGTAGGTCTTCCAGGATATGTTCTCGATGGCGTGGGTTATGGCGCACCCTCCCTGCTGGTAGAGGAGGGGGACCCGGTTTGCAAACCTCAAGATGTCGACTTTGCCGTCGGCCTTCAGCTCGCCGCCGTAGGCTAGCCCCACCTCCACCTGGAAGGGGGTTCCTGAGTAGACCGAGACCGACCTCGTGGAGGTGGCGATATAGTCCACCCGGTACTCCTTCTCCAGCCCCGCCCTTATCAGCTCCTCGCCGATGGGGGATAAACAGTCGGTGGGGGGCGACTTGAGCCTCATCTGCTTGAAGGCGGCCAAAAGCCTCGTCGCCTCGGCGTGGGTGACGTCCTGAGGGACCATCTCGGGATCGAGCTCCGCCCGCTCACAGATCTCCGAGGTGATGATCGCCCCGACGCTGGAGAACGAGCCCGAAAGGAAGCTTTTGAGCTTCTTCTTATCGGTGTACCGGAGCATCTTGATGAGGCCGCCCAGCTCCATCCCCCAGGGGTGGGGCTTGATCTCGTAGGAGGAGCGCGGCAATTTATCGGTCGCCCTCTCGAAGACCTCCATGTTCCCGTCGGGCTCGACGAGGGTGATCCGGGCGTGGGGGTTGACTATGGCCACGTTCTTCAAATAACCATAAATCGACTGCCTCCGGCTCCGGACGTAAGATCCCTCCATCTCCAGCTCGACCCGGGTTCCGTGGGGCCGGTCCCAGTCGGCATCCTCGGTCTTCAGGATCTCGGGCTCGTTGGTGGCGGTGTTGATCATCAGCTCCCACCGGCCAGCTTTGTGGTTCGGCCCGATCTTGGTGGTGACCGCAGTCGGCCGTCCTGTTGTCAGTTGCGAGTAGAGGACGCCCGCGGAGATGCCGATCCCCTGCTGGCCCCGGCTCTGCTTGAGGGCGTGAAACCTTGATCCGTAAAGGAGCTTGGCGAAGACCCGCGGAACCTCAGACCCGACGATGCCGGGGCCGTTATCCTCCACCACCACTCGAAACCCTTCGCCGCGCCTCATGATCTGGACGAAGACGTCCGGGAGGATCTCCGACTCCTCGCAGGCGTCAAGAGAGTTGTCCACCGCCTCCTTGACGGTGGTTATCAGCGCCCGAGGGGCCGAGTCGAAGCCGAGGATCTGGCGGTTCTTCTCGAAAAATTCGGCTACGGAGATGGCCTTCTGGTGCTTGGCCAGCTCCTCTGCTATCTCCATATCAAAAAAGAGGAGGGAGCTTAGAGCTCGGCTCCCACCACCGTCTGGGTTGCGGTCACGTTGTGAATCTCACGGATGGTGTCCACCAGGCGGTTTAAGACGGATAGTCCCTCCACCTCTAAAACCACCACGAAGTCGTACTCGCCAAAGACGTGATAGACGTCCTTGATCCCCTCGATCTCTCTCAGGGCGTTGTAAACGGTCCTCTCCTGTCCCGGCACCACTTTGACCATCGTCACTCCGATCACCATATTCTATCACCACCAAATATAAACTCGGACACATTATATAAACTTTTCAGGCATCTTTCGCCTCGTCCGTTTCCGGTCTCACCGCTATTTTCTCTTCTTTGGGGCGGCTTTGCCGCGCCCGCCGAAGAAGACCCCCTCTTCCTCGATCCTTTCGACGTCCCCCGGCCCTTCTTCCTCGTCGAGGTTGAAAGAGCCTTCAACGTCACCGATCTCTCCTTCGAGCAACTCCTCCGGCCCGATCCCTAAGTCTTCATCTTCCTCCCATGCTGGCCCCGTCCTTTCGGACTCAGCCTTCAGCGTTCCGGCTTTCGGCTCTTTGGCCTCGATCTTCGTCTCCGAGATCTCTCCTTTGAGGGCAAAAAGAGCCTTAACCACCATCTGCCGATACCTTTCCAGGTCCGGCGAGTAGTGGAGATGGGCCTTTCCGATGTCTGCCACGTCCGCTGGAGCCGAGGGCTTTTTGAGGAGTTCGTCGCCGCTGGAGAAGGCGTCGGCCCCCCCCATCTCCAGGAAGGCTTTGAAGGCCTCGATCCGATCCAGTGTTCTCGCCGCCGACTCCAGGACCCAACGGTCCCTCGTCTCGGCGTCGACCCTCTGGACCGACTCGGCCCGGACCGATATCAACCTCGTCCCGTCCTCGGTCTCGTAGACGCTCGGCTTGCCGACGACGGCGACGAAGGCCGGGGGCTCGGTCCCCGAGAGGGCCTGGGCGGCGTCGGGCTGGTACTGGCCGGCGTAGACGAAGATGCTTCCCGTGGGGTCTGCGACCCTCCCCCGCCAGTACTCGACGTCGTCTCCCAGGTTGTCCTTCTCGGTGAGGGTTCCCACGAGAAGGACCCGGTTGCACCTCGCCCCCGTCGGCGTGATCAGGTAGAGGGGGGCGTACTGGTCCTCGTTCTCCCGAAAGGATAGGTCTGAGTCGCGAAGCTCCGATGCGAATACCCTCCGGGCCACCTCCCTGGCAAAGCCGGCCATCTCAGATCACCTCCTCGACCCTCTCCGCCAAATGGTCCGCCTCCTCCGCGGCTACGGGGGGGACGGGCGAGATCGTCTCCACGAGGATGTACCGGTCGACGGTCGGCCCGGAGACGGTATAGTACCTCCCGAGAAGCTTCTCTCCGATCATCCCCCTCACCACCTCGTGGTCGAGGGCCTCCATGGCCATAGTCTTCGCCTCCTCCATGCTGATCCCCACCAGGCTCTCGGTCCTCTCACGGTTGATCAGGACCTCCTGGACCTTCAATCCATCGTCCAGGACCGCCTTGATCCGGAGGTCGTAGATCCCCTCCTGCTTTCCGTGTTCGCCGCAGACCCCCTTGGTCAGCATCCTCCTGCAGACGGGGCAGCGTTTGATCAGCCCCGATCCCTTCTGGACGTCCACTATCGCTCCCGTGAACTTCGCCTCCTGGGGGCTCACCTCGATCTCCTCTTCGAGGGGCTCAAACCCGCTGGTCCTGTTCAGCTTGACGCTGAACCTCCCCTCAAACTCGTCGGTGACGACGTTCTTGAAGAGGTAGCTCTCCCCCTCCACGAGGTCCGGAAGATCGGACTTCGCCCACTTGACGAACTTGATCACCCCGGAGTCGTCGCCGACGAGACCGGTCTGGGATATCGCCTCGCTCGTCGGGTCCCATAGCTGGACCACCTTCGCCCGCAGATCGATCCACCGCGCGGACTCCGATATCTCGGAGATCTTCATCTCCTGGACCTGACCCCCTGCAGGGGCATCGGCGGCGGCCACCTCTTCGGCCAGCTCCTCGATCCCGCTGGTCCTGTTCAGCTTGACGCTGAACCTTCCACCAAACTCGTCGGTGACGACGTTCTTGAGGTGATAGCTTTTTCCAAGCTCCATCTCCGGAAGCTCGGACTTCGTCCACTTGACGAACTTGATCGTTCCCGTCTCGTCGCCAACGAGGCCGGTCTGGGATATGGCGCTGCTCGTCGGCTCCCAGAGCTCCACCACCTTCGCTTCCAGGTCGATCCACCGGCCGGGACTGTTGATCTCGCCGACCTTCAGGCTCTCGCTCTTCCTGGCAACAAAAGACGCCGGCGCGATGCCGTGCTCTTTAAGAAAATAGTTGACTACGGACCGAGTCGCCTCGCCCTCGGGGACACCGAACTTCTCCACCAAGAGCCTCATGCGGCTCTCCACCTCGTCTGCGGGAACCTCCACCTTCTGGTCCCGCAGCCGAGCCAAAATCTGCTCGACGGCTTCTTTCATGATATTTGACCTCCAGTTTTTTAATAGAGAGGCAATACTTAAAACGCCTTCATGGTAGATAAACTTACTTCCGGCGGGGCGAAAGTAATATTGGACCGCGCGGAATAGTGGATATCGGAATGAAGATCACGACCTGGTTTGGCCATCTCGACGGCGAATCCGGAGAGGTATCCCTCGGCGGAAGCTCAGACGAGATGGCAGAACGTCTGATGAAGATCTCGGAGGCGACCGACTCGGGGTTCGGCGGACGGGTGGGGATGCCGGCTGGCGGTGAGGTCTTCCAGCCCGACCTTCGCGCCATCGCCCTGGAGAGGGGGCTATTTCGGGACGACTCCGAGTACAACGCCGCCCTCCGGACGGTGGCCCTGGACCTGGTGAAGAGAAAGCTCCGGGCCTCGGCCGGGGCCGAGGCGGAGCTTCTCCAGACGATCGAGGCCCTCGACGACCTGAATGAGGCCATCAACAGTCTGGAGGAGAGGCTCTACGAGTGGTCCCGTCTCTCCGACGACCGCCGCCTCCGGGGTAGACTCCTCGCGGAATCCCTGGCCGAAGAGGAGGAGTCGATCGGGGTCTTCGCGAGATCCGTCCTCGATCTCCGCGAGGCCCGCGAGTCGGTCCAAAAGAGCCTGGAGACGGCGACGGTCCAGATCGCCCCCAACCTCTCAAACCTCGCCGGGCCGCTTCTCGCGGCACGACTGATCTCTCGGGCCGGAGGGCTCAAACGCCTCTCGGAGATGCCGGCCTCGGCGATCCAGGTGATGGGGGCGGAGAAGGCGCTCTTCAAGCACCTACGGGGAAAGGCGCCTTCACCGAAGCACGGCATGATCTATCGACACCCTGCCGTCGGAGGAACGGCCCGGAGGCTCCGGGGACGGGCGGCTCGGGCTCTCGCGGCGAAGCTCGCCATCGCTGCTCGGATCGACCGGTACTCGGGGGAGGTGAACCTCGACCTTAAACCATCCCTGGAGATCCGGATCGAGGAGATCAGGAAGAGCCCGCCGGGAAAGGTAAGAGCGGGAAAAAGAAGGGGGAAAGATAAAAGGAAATAGAAGGGAAGAGAGGGGATGGAAAGAGGCCGGGGCTCTGAACAAAAAGGCCTGGCCCCCAATTCGGGAGGCTAGTTTCCATCAGATTTATAATGAAGGCGCCAAAATGGGGGTTTGGTAAAGGGGTCGATCATGAAGGCCAGGATCTTGCTCTTGCTCATCGTCCTGCTGGTGACGCTCTCATATCCAGGCTTGGCTGACTGGAACGTATCCAAAAACGTCACTCAGCGCTCGACGATATCTCTGAGGGGTTACATGGACGAGATCTTCATATACCAGACCGAGGAGGGTCTTGCGGGCTCGAAGCTCGTCTACGGCTCCCAGGGGAGCGGGACCGCCACCAGGACTGTGACCAGCTACGTCGACGAGTGCGAGATATCATTCAACGTCCAGGGCGAATTCTTTTATCATCCCTACACTCCCAAAATCTTCGAGAACGACCTTCGGTCTGCCCTCCGCGCCAAGAACCGAGAGGTGGGCACGATCATCAGAGAGAGGAACGCTGAAGTGGTGTACCTGATCGAGGATGACGCCTCGTCCGAGAAGGACGGCTTGCCGGTCCGCGAGATATCGTCTCAGGATCGTCGGACAGCCATCCTCGGAGGCTGGTGATGGGCGAAAGGGATTCGAGATCTTATGACCCATCAGATTTATAATGGATGTACCAGAATATGGAGCTAGTAAAGGGGTTTATCATGAAGGCCAGAGTCTTGCTGCCGTTTATCTTCCTCTCCGCGATGCTGACATCTCCGACGGGCCTTGCTGCCTGGTCCATCGCCGGGAACGTCACCGATCATTCTTACTTATATCTGAGCGGTTACATCGATGAGATGAAGATCTACCAGACCGACGGCGGCATCGCAGGCCAGAAGCTCGTCGTGGGGACCGAAGGCAGCGGGACCGTCGCCAGGAGACAGACCGCCTACGTCGACAACGGCTCAATCTTCTTCAACGAGTGGGGCGTCTTCCAATCCGAGGGGGACCTTCGTAACGCCCTCTGCGCCAAGAACTACGCGGTGGGAACGGCCATCTCCGAGAGCTACACCGAGATAGAGTACCTGATCAAGGACACCACCATATTCCAGAACGATAACGCGTCCATCTACACCATCGCCTCCGAGGGGCGGGGCACGGCCAGGCTGGGGGCCCGGGTGAAGGACGGCCCCGATGGTGTCACCATCATGACCTACGGCGGCACTTACATCGGCGACTTCAACATCAGGCAGGAGATCGGCTCCGGAAGCGAGATGTACCTACCCTGTCTGTAAACCAGGCCTTACCCCATTTTTGGCTCAAACCAGCGGTCTTGGCTGCTTATTCTCCGGCAGGACCGGAAGAGGCATCGTGTTTATCAGGATCGGCCGGTCCACCTCTTTTGCCCTCTCCACCAGAACCTCCTTTCCCCACCGGGTCAGGCCGAATAGGGGCACCGCCGTTCCCACCTGGACGAGGGGCCGGACCATCTCCCGTACGAACTTTGAGGCGCAGCTGGTTACGATGTCGGCGCAGGCGACCAGCCGCTCTGCCTCATCCTCGCCTATCCCGGTGAGGTGAACTCCCACGATCAGGATCCGGACATTCAACTCCCTCTCAAGGTTTCTCAACACCTCGGCCGTCTCTGCGTCGGCGACGGTGACCGCAAACTTCGAGTACCTCTTCGCGGCGAGCCTCGCTCCCGCCACCTGGTCGATCCTGGCGGTCTTCGGGTCCAGGACGGTTCCATCCCTCGCCTCGATCCCTGCAAGGACCTCGGGGATCGGATCGGTCTCGACGAGCCCCGAAATCCAGCCCCCCATCCCCTGGATGAGGCTCGAGTTTGACGTTACCACCGTCCCCGCACCGTCGCAGACGGTGACCGCTCCCTCGATGAGGCCCCGCTTCGTCGCCGTCATCATCACCTCGGAGGCGCCAAAGCCGACGAAGACGTCCATCTCCAGCTTCCTTTTCGGGGTGAACATCCCGTGCTCTTTCATCCGAAACTCCATGTTGGCGGCTGCAGCCTCCGGGGTGATCTCCTTAATCCCCCGGACCTTATCGAAGAGAGGACACCACTTGATGAGGGGCTCCCCCGTCTCGACGACCCGCTCGTCTTTGACCACAACCTTCGTTTTTCCCAAAAGCTCCATCTCGTCCAAGCTCAATCACCACTCAATACTTCGAAGTAGACCCGCCGGTTGAATTTTCCCTTGTTCTCGGCCTTCAGCATCTTTATGCCTTTTATCTCGCCGGTCCTTCGGACGTGGGTTCCGCCGCAGGCCTGAAGGTCGATCCCCTCCACCTCCACGACCCTTATCTCCTCCCTATCGGGAACCTCCTTTGCGAGCCTCACCAGGTCCTGGATCTCCATCGCCTCCTCCCTCGTAAGGAGTGCGGTCTTTACGCCCCTGTCCTCCTTTATGATCTCGTTCACCTCGTCGACGTACATGGCGAGCTTTGATCGGTCGAACTCCTCCAGGCTGAAGTCTACCCTGGACCTATCCTCTCCGATCTGGTTTCCGGTGATCATCGCTCCCGTCCCCCTGAAGATGATCGCGGAGAGGAGGTGGCAGGCGGTGTGGCTTTTCATGAAGAGGTACCTTCGGTCCCAGTCGATCGTCCCCGTCACCATCTCCCCGGCCTCAAGGCCGGGTCGTCCCAGCTCGTGGCTGATCTTGCCGCCGAAGAGGCCCGCATAAACGACGGGAAAATCTTCGCCGTCTCGAACCAGAACTCCCGTATCGGAGGGCTGGCCTCCGGAGTTGGGGTAGAAGGCGGTCTTGTCGAGGACGATGAACTTGCCGTCGTTGACCTCCTCAACTTTCGCCTCAAAGCTCTCAAGATAGCTGTCGGTGATGTAGAGTCCTCTCATAATATCGCCTCATAAGCCCGATAATATATCGAGCCGTACTCGGAAAGGGTTGGTAAAATCAGTTTCGATTCTCCCAGATCGAATCGGGCTTTAACCTTCGCCCGGTCCGGATTAGGCGATAATTATTTTGAACGTAACTTATATATGGATCTATAACTACCATGACAATGGTGACCGGATTGAGGAATGTTTCGCTACCCGCTCAGAACGTTGAACGCGAGGAGTTCGCATCGATACTTATGAAGATCGGCCTTAAAAGGAACGTGGCGAAGGTATTGACGTATCTCGCCTGCGTCGACGAGGCCACCAGTCGGGAGATCGAGATGGGGTCCGATCTTCGGCAGCCTGAGGTCAGCATCGCCATGAGGGAGCTGCGAAAGCTGGACTGGATAGCCGAGAGGGACGAGAAGAACCCAGGGAAGGGTAGGCCCTATCGGATCTACAAGCTGAAGAAGGGGCTCTACGACATAATCGATTACCTGGAGACGAACAAGAGGAGCGAGACCGACCTGGTGATGAACAAGATCAGCAGGCTCAAGGAGCTTAAGTCCTCCTGAACCATTCAAACATATAATCACGCTCATTCTACTCGAAGCAATTTTGAAGGTGGCGAGACTTGGGGGGGATTCGCCACCATCAGGCACCATCCGACCGTCCCGGGCGTTCGTATCTTCTTTTCATCGCCTCTTCGATCCGGCACCGTTACCCGAAATGCTTTTCGAATACCCTTGGGATATCCTCGGGCCTCTCCAGCATGGTGACCCCCTCCATCGCCGCCAGCTTCTTTACGTGCTCGACGTCCTCCTTTCTGATCACAAGGGTGAGGTCTCTTCCGTCGGGAAGCTTCGTCATAACTTCTCCCTCCTTGAAGTCTGAGGGCATGATGTAGAGGGGGAGGAGGACCTTCTGGCTCATGACGGCGGCGTTGGTGAGCATGGTGTCTGCGATCCGGAGGGATATCTTGGCGACGGTGTTGGAGGTGGCGGGAGCGATCAGCATGAACTCGAACCTTCCCATCTGGACCTGGCCCGCGAGGAAGGGGGCGTTGGCGTTTGCCTCTACCCAGATCTTGTCGAACTCAGCCTCCAGCTCCGGAAATAGCTTGTAGTACTTCACCACTTGGTCTCCTGCCTTGGAGATGTAGACTCTGATCTCGACCTGGTCGTCGTACTTTCGCCTCATCTCCGTCATGATCTCGGCGGTCTCCCGGATCCGATCGCCGCTCCCGGTGATTCCCCAGACCACCTTCTTCTTCGGCCTCTTCTCGGTCATCTTAGCTCCCTCTTCCTTTCCATCTTCGCAAATTCGTCGCTCCTATTATCCTTCCACACCTTGATTTATTTTTCCTTTTCCGGCTGGTGGCCCATGAGATGGTCGGAGAACCGCCGGACCGTCTTTCTGAGGGTTCGAAACCCCTCCTGATCTTCTTGGACCCCCTCCAGGGTGTCCTTCGACCAGAAGGTGGCGCCGAGGTTCGCGCCGAAGGACCCTCCGCCTACGGGGACGATCCCGTTCAGGACGTAGAAGGTGATGATCTGAGAGATCGCCAGCTCCTGGCCGCCCATCCGATCGCCGCCGACGGCTATCGCCATCCCGGCCTTGCCCCTGAATACATCGAAGTCGGCGGCCGCGAGAGCCCTGCACCGGTCCATCAGCGCCTTCGTCTGGGCGCTAAGAGCGCCGTTGTAGACCGGCGTTGCGAAGACGATCCCGTCTGCCTCTCGGAAGAGGGGATAGACCTCGTACATGTCGTCTTTGATCCGGCACTCCTTGTTGGTGAGGCAAAAGTCGCAGTGGAGGCAGGGGCTGATCTTCTTTCCCCGAACGCTGAAGAAGGAAGTCTCAAACCCCCTCTCCTCCAGCATCTTCAGGCACTCTTTGAGGACGTGATCCGTCGCCTTCTCCCGAGGGCTGCCGCATATTCCCACGATCTTCATGAACGATATATTAATTTCTGATACGATTTATATTTATCCATCTCTCGGCTTTGAAAGCCGGGTCTCGTCGCCGAGAAGAGATGGAGCGAGGGAGAAGGTCGGGGAAGAAGGTCAAGGGGGCAAGGTTAGGGTGAGAAAGCCAAGGGGAGGAGGTAAATAGCTGCTTTGCGAATCCCCAAACAGATGTGCGAAGCCGAGAGCAAAAGCAGCGTCCTCTTCATAGCCACCGTGGCCGCCTTCCTTCCGGCCTTCATAAACTCGGCGATAAACGTCGCCCTGCCGCCGATAGGGGTCGAGTTCGGGATGGACGCGGTCCTCCTGGGTTGGGTCGTGACCGCCCATCTCCTGGCCATGGCGGTCTTCATGGTCCCCTTAGGGAGGGCCGCCGACATCTGGGGAAGGAAGAGGTTTTTCATCCTGGGGATGGCGACCTATACGATATTCTCCCTATTCTGCGCCTTCCCCCCCTCGGGATCGCTCCTGATCCTCTTCCGGTTCTTCCAGGGGATGGGAAGCTCCATGATCTTCGGGACGGCCGTCGCCCTCCTCACCTCCGTCTTCCCGCCGGGGGAGAGGGGCAGAGCCCTCGGGATCAACGTCACCGCCGTCTACCTCGGCCTTTCCCTGGGGCCCTTCCTTGGCGGGGTCCTCACCGAGTACCTGGGATGGAGGAGCATATTCCTCGTCAACGTGCCTTTGGGCTTATGCGTCGTCCTCCTCACCGTCCAGAAGCTGGAGGGCGAGTGGATCGAGGCCGCCGGCGAGAGGTTCGATTGGCTGGGGTCGATCATATACGCCCTCGCCCTCGTCTCGACGGTCCACGGCCTCACCAGCCTCCCCTCGTCTGCGGGGGCGGCCTACCTCATCCTGGGGATCGCGGGGCTTCTCGCCTTCGGCGCGGTGGAGCTGAGAAGCAATAGCCCTGTCCTGAACGTCCGGCTCTTTCGGGAGAACAGGGTCTTCGCCCTATCGAACCTCGCCGCCCTGATAAACTACGGGGCGACCTTCGCCGTCGCCTTCGTCCTCACCCTCTACCTCCAGACGGTGAAGGGCCTCTCGCCCCTCCATGCGGGGTTCGTCCTTGTGGCCCAGCCCGCGGTCCAGGCTCTCCTGTCGTCCTGGGCCGGAAAGCTCTCCGACAGGATCGAGGCCCAGGTGGTGGCGTCGATCGGGATGGGGATCACGGCCATCGGCCTATTCTTCCTGGCATACTTCCTGGACGGCGACACGAGCCTCGTATTCATCGTCGCGGTCCTCGCCCTCCTCGGGCTCGGGTTCGCCTTCTTCTCGTCGCCGAACACCAACGCCATCATGAGCTCCGTCGAAAAGAGGTACTACGGCGTCGCCTCGGGGATGGTGGGGACGATGAGGTCTGTGGGGATGATGACGTCCATGGCGATCGCCATGACCGCCATCTCGATATTCATGGGGAGGGTCCAGGTGACGCCGGAGGTCTACCCGCAGTTCCTGGAGGCGGTGACGGCGATCCTCTCCGTATTCGTCGTCTTATGCGCGGTCGGTGTCTTCGCCTCCCTCGCGCGAGGCAAGGTCAGACGAGATGCCTGATTTCATAGTGCTTCATCTTCACATCCATCAAGCTTCGTCTAGATTGGTTTGGGATGAGAGGATCAAAAGGAGATCAGGTCTGAATCCGGCTGAAAAAATGTTCTAGGTCGAGAAGTGAGATCTCATTTCTCTCCCTTCCTCTTCGTCCCGCCCCAGAGGGGGTCGTCTCCGAACCTCTCCTGCCACCATCTCTCGTACGACCCCTTCTTCTCACGCTTGCGCTCCTCCTCTCCGAAGGGGTACTCGTAATTTTCGCAGTATGATAGGACGATCTCGTAGGCTCTGTTGATCCTCTGAGCCATCTCCTTGCAGAGCTCTGGATGATCTCGGCAGGCGTCGGGATGCCATCGGGCCAAAAGATCCCTGCGGCGGGCTTTGATCGCCTTCAAGCTCGCCCTCTCGGGAAGGCCGAGAACCTCTGCCGCCCACCTGAGATCCTCCTCCAGAAAAGGCGGCATTTCATGGTCAGATATCGATCCTCACCCCGAAGAGCCTCTCGAACTTCTCGTACTTTGCCCGCGCCCGGTAGAGGTTCTGACGGGTGTAAGCTTCGCCCTTCTCGCACCGCTCCATGTCCCTCAGCTCTGCGGGGGTGAAGACCACCTCCAGCTCTTCTCGAGGAATATCGGAGAGGCTGGTGGTGGACGTTTTGGGGGTTGACCTTTGCGATTCCTCCTTCGCGGACTGATCCGGATCTGCAGCCACCACCACCAGATCGAAGTCACCCTCCCAGGTCCAGGACGGATCGTATCGCGAGAGGAGCGTTCTCTCGCATCCGTCACACCGGGATGCCACGAGCCAGCCTTCAGAGAGCTGGTAGCAGGCTATTGACCATAGCTCGCCCTCGCAGTCGGAGCAGAACCCCACCACGTTCTCCTCCACCGAGCGGGGTTCGAGCTTTCGTCCCTCAAAAAAGAGGTGATTCTTCTCTCGGCCTAACCTGTACATTTTTCCAACGCCAGCGCGACGAGCAGAAGGGGCGCAAATTGAGTTTATTTCTGGCCCAGCACGTCGGCCATGGCGTATACGCCACTGGGGGCGCTCGCCACCCATCTTGCGGCCCGCACAGCGCCGGTGGCGAAGGCCTGTCGGCTGTGGGCCTGGTGCTTTATCTCCAGCCGCTCACCGGGTCCTGCGAAGAGGACGGTATGGTCGCCGACGATGTCTCCGGCCCGGACGGCGTGAACCCCGATCTCGTCTCTCCGGAGGCCCTGCCCCTCCCTGCCGTAGACGGCTTCCATCTTGCCTGTCGCCTCGGCCAGGACCCGAACGGCCTCCGCCGCCGTCCCGCTGGGGGCGTCCATCTTGTTTCGATGGTGGGCCTCGATCACCTCGATGTCGTAGCCCTGCAAAGACTTCGCCGCCACCTCGATCAGCTTCCAGAATAGGTTGACTCCTAGGCTATAGTTCGGCGAGATGACGGCGGCCACCCTCCTCCCAATGGCCCGGGCCATCTCCTCCCTCTGGTCTTCTGAGAAGCCGGTGGTTCCCACCACCAGGTTGACGCCGATATCTGCCGCCGCCCGGACGTTCTCGACCGTCGCGACCGGCGTCGTGAAGTCGATCAGAACCTGGGCTCCTGACTTGCGGAGGCCTTCGGCAATCTCTGAAGCGTCGGAGACGGCGATGCCCTCGCCCAGTGGTGTGCCCACGCCCAGAATGTCGAAGCCCGCCACCAGCTCCAGATCCTCGAACCTCTTGACCTCTTCGATGATCAACTGGCCCATCCTTCCTTTGGCGCCTGCTACGGCTATCTTGACGGTCATCGGAACTCGCCCAGGAGGTCGACGGTCTCTTTCAGCCTCTTCTCGTTCTTCTCTGACATCGGCGCCAACGGAAGTCTCAGGGGACCTGCAGCAAGCCCTATCATCCCCGTCGCCGTCTTCACTGGGATGGGGTTGGTCTCCAAAAATAGGTCTCTTGCGAGAGGGGCCAGTTGGTAGTGCATCCTCCTCGCCGTCTCCAGGTCCCCTTTCAGCATCGCGTCCACCATCGCCACCATCTTTCTCGGAGCCACGTCCGCCACCACCGATACGACGCCCTTTCCTCCCAGGGCCATGATCGGGAGGGTGAGGTTGTCGTCTCCGGAGAGGACCACGAAATCCTCATCCCGGGTCATCTCGATGATGCTGGAGATCTGAGAGAGGCTTCCGCTCGCTTCCTTGATCCCCACCACGTTCTCGATCCTGGCGAGCGTTGCCACCAGCTCGGGCTTGAGGTTGATGCCGGTCCGGGAGGGGACATTGTAGAGGATCAGAGGTAGGTCGCAGCTCTCGGCCACCGTTTTGAAGTGGGCTATCATGCCCCTGTCGTTGGGCTTGTTATAGTAGGGGGTGATCAGCAAGGCCGCATCGGCGCCCGCATCCTCGGCGTGCTTGGTGAGCTCCACCGCCTCCCGGGTGTTGTTGGAGCCTGTGCCCGCCACCACCAAAACCTGTGATGAGTCGACTGCGATCTCGACGACCTTTTTGTGCTCCTCGAAGGTCAGAGTGGCAGACTCGCCCGTGGTGCCGCAAGGAACTATGCCTGAGACGCCAGCCTCGCCAAAAAACTCGATATTTCCCCTAAAGCCCTCTTCGTCCAGCTCTCCGTCCTCTTTGAAGGGAGTGATGATGGCCGGAAGCACACCTTCAAACATCCACCTTACTCTCCTCGAAACTGGACTTTGCGGGTTATGTAGCCAGCCACCCGGTTGCGGATGGTCTTGTACTTGATGTCGGTGTACTCCGTCACCATATCCTTGTTATGCTCGAAATCGTTGTTGAAGACTCCCTGGTGGATCTTCATCAGGTCATCTGCAAAATTCTTGATGTAGTTAGGCTTCACACTTCCCATATCGGACACTCCAAATAAAGAACCGCAAGGTTAAAGAATCAAACTTCAATTTATAGGTTCCCGTCTGGCCGACGGACTTCTCGCTATCGCGACCGCCACGCCCGCCACCTCGACGGCAGATGTCCCCAGGAGCCTGACCATCGGCTCCTTTCCAGGCCCTCCCCGGTCCCAGATGACCTGAGGCACAGGACCAGTGGCTCTGGCCGCCGATCGGGCCTCGAATCCGGCCCCCGCCCTGAAGCTCTTTATCGCCTCCGCCGTCCCCCAGCTCATGGTCTTCGAGCCCGAGGGCTCGTCATCCCGGCTGAAGGAGGATGCAGTTAAGCCAAGGGTCCGGATCGCGTCCAAAACGTCGGGGCCGTACCTGATGTTCATCCCCGCCTTCGTCTCGGGATCGAAGCTCATTGCCGCGAGGATTATCCGGGCGACGTGGCTGCTCGCCCCGAACCGGATGGCTCCGCAAGCCTTGACCCTCGGCCCCACCTTCACCATCCTGCCCTCGACGGCGGCGACGTCCTGGGTGCGTGAGGCGCCCGATATCGCCATCCCCAGGTTCGACCCCACCTCCGGGATCAGATGTCGAAACGCAGGCTCCTCCAGGAGGAGGTCGATCCCCTCCTGAACCTCAGTTATGACCGCAAATCTTTCGGCCCGTTCCAGGGCTTCTCCTAAGGGGTTCACTGGCGATGCGCCCCTGCCGACGTTGATGCTCTTTTTGACCGAGGCTGCAGAAAACTTCTTTGCGGCGCATGCGGCCTCTTCCAGGTCTAGGCCTTTCGCCAAAAAGGCGGTCAAGGCCGCAGAGTAGGTGCAACCGACCCCGTGGTTTCCGCCTGCCACCCTCTCCCCCCGAATGGTGAAGTGGCCTTTCGTTGTCACCAGAACGTCGCTCCCCTCAAGATGGCCGCCGGTGACGACGACTGCCCCGACCCCGAGGTCGAGGATCGCCTCGCCCGCCTCGAGGGCGCTCTTCTCGTCCATGACCTTGATGCCAGTGATCGCCTCGGCCTCGAAGATGTTGGGGGTGACGACCTGCGCGAGAGGGATCAGCCTTTTGCAGAGGTGGCCGACCGCCTGGGGTTCGAGGAGCCGTCCTCCCGCCTCGGCCGCCATCACCGGGTCCACCACAAGAGGGATTTTATTTTCCTCGAAAAATCCGGCGACCTCCGAGATGATCTCTTTTGAGGAGAGCATCCCGGTCTTGGCGGCGGAGATATCGAAGTCCTCGAAGAGCGCTTCCATCTGGGCCGCCACCGCCTCGGGGGCGAGGGGATAGACCTCTCTCACCCCGAGGGTATTTTGGGCCGTCGCGGCGGTTATGGCGGAGGTTCCGTGAAACCCGAGGGCAGCGAAGGTCTTGATGTCGGCCTGGATCCCCGCGCCCCCGGAGGAGTCGGAACCGCCTATGGTCATGAGGACCTTTTCCATGGGTCACCTGCGACCTTTCGCCTTCGTCTCCGCATCCCGGATTAGATCCTCGGAGAGCTCGTACTTTTGAGCCGTCTTCAGGGCCTTGTTATAGAGACCGGAGTCCATGAACATCGAATAGGCCTTCTCAGCCGCTTCGATCCTCATATTGTCGGGCAGCTCGAACGAGACCGCGATCTCGGCGGCGTTCTTGGCGAGGCCAAAGTCCATGCTCTTCTTGAAGGCTTGGACCGCTGCCTCCCTCACCATCTCCTGGGGCAGGTCAAACTTTTTGGCGTACTCTGCAGCGGCCTTGTAGTGCTCGTGGTCGACCTTCCTCCGAAACGACCTTGCAGCCGCAGCTTTGGCGAGGTCTTCGGGGAGGCCGTAATCCTTGGCGAGGCCGGCTGCGATCGAGTACTCCCCCTGGTTGAGGAGTCTCTCGTACTCTTTCGCCACTGAGTTATGGAGCATATCGAGAGGGAGGGAGTGGTCCTCCCTGATCTTCGCGGCCTCACTGTACTGGCCCTGAGCCATCTTCTCTTCAAAGAGGCCCACCGCTTCGGTAAACCCTTTATCTGCCATGATCAAAACACCTCAAAACCAATAATACGCCGTTATCCTATAAAAATCAGGGCAACGTCATCGGAGGGCGGTGATGAAGGCGTACTGGCTGGTGGTGGGAAGGCTTCGTCTGATCTCTCTTATCTCCGGCATGTAGATGATCACCATCTTCCGATCTCCTCGTTCGATCTTGAGAAGCTTTCTCACCAACTCACATTCGGCCTCCCCCTGGACCCGAGCCGAACCGCTCCCGTATTGAGGGGCCATCTCTATCAGAATGGGAAGCCTGAGCCGGTCCCAGAGGTAGCGAGGGACGGATTCAGAGATGAGGTCCAGCTCCTTTCTGTCCATGATGTAAAAGGTGTTGTCTTTGCCCCTGACCCCGGGCTTCTCCTCACCGAGAAGCACAGTGAGCTTCTTTCTCCTTCCGGGGAGGTGCTGGTTCATCGACTGAACTGTCTTGACTATCAGCTTGTTGTCAACGGCGACCATCCCTCCTTCCTCAGCCTCTGACCGACTTAAAGGTTATCCGTGGCCCTCCCGTGAGATCAAAACGTTATCTCGGAGATCAGAGGTCTTCGAAGGTGTGCTGGATGGGGTTACGCCTGATCTTCAGATGCTTCACCGTGACCTTCTTCACCCGTTCCCGGTTCTCCTCGGTGGTGTAGATCCCGAGCCTCCAGGCCGCAAAGTGAGCGCTCTCCATGATGGTGACGAGGGGTGAGACCTCCCGGAGGGGCCTTTTGTCGCCGTCCTCTCCGATGATGGCCACGTTTCCCTCGGCGATCCGAGGAAGGTCTGGCTTGTCTACGAGGACGTATTGGGGTTCGATCCCGGCCAATCCGGCGATCTCCTCGCCGATCCTCTCCTCGCGCTCCCGGTCGATCGTCGCCGGCGACTCGATGCGGTCTCTGCCGACGTAGACCGCCCTCTTGAAGAGGCGCCTCGACCTGATCCGGCCGATGATCTCTCCGGGATAGCCGCCAGCAGAGGTCATGGCGGCCACGAGCTCGATGTCGTCCATATCCCTGATCTCTCGGGGATCGGCCCCCTCCTCGACCATGACCCGGACCCCTACTCCCAGCATCTTCTGGGCGATCCTCGATACGTGGTGGAAGTAGACCGTCGGGTACATGAGGAGCCTGGATACGAGGAGCGACTCGGCTGCGTGAACGCCCCCCTCCTCGAGGGCGAGCTGGCCTCCGCTTATGGTCATCGTCTCCATCAGCCTCTGATAATCTATGACCCCATAGGCGACGCCGGTGTAGTGGGCGTCCCGGGTCAGGTAGTCCATCCTGTCGACGTCCACCTCACCGCTCACCATCGCGCCCAGGCCCGTCTCTCCTCTTACCAGCCTCTGGATACGGTGGGGTTTAAGACCATAATCGGTCAGGATGTCCCCCAGCTCCCCCCTCTTCAGCCGATCGGAGACGTTCTCGTGCTCCTCCCGGAGGAGGCTTGAGAGGATCGACTCGGTGACGTGGGAGAAGGGGCCGTGGCCGACATCGTGGAGGAGGGCTGCGGCCCGGATCTCCATCCCCTCTTCCTCTTCGATGTCGAGATGGCGGGACAGAAGGCCTGAGAGGTGGTATGCGCCCAGGCTGTGCTCAAACCGGGTGTGGTTGGCGCCGGGGTAGACCAGGTTTGCAAGGCCCAGCTGCTTTATCCATCTCAGTCTCTGCATCTCTCGGGTGTCGGCGAGGTCTCGCGCCATCTCGTCGAGCTTGACGTATCCGTGAATCGGATCCCTTATGGTGGTCATGGGAACCTCCGGGTCTCGTTTCGCCTCCGCCAATTTACCCTTTCCGTCGCCTTTTAATAAATTCGGGCCCAATAAGATGGCAGATGATCAGAAATCCCACCTTGATCTGTGCAATTCTGGCATTTCTGCTGGCGATCACGTCCCCGTCTCTCGCCGAGAACGACGTGGACCTCTCGGGGATCTGGGCCTTCCGATGCGAGATGGACCCACCCGCCGATCCCTTCCCCCTGGAGAAGTTCACGGCGGCCCTCTTCATGATGGAATCCGCCATCTCGGGAGCTTGCACCGGCGAGACCCCCGATCCCTGGAACGGGATGGTGACAGGGCGATTCGAGGGAAGCAACCTCGATATGGAGGTTTTGTTGATACAGCGCCCCCTGACGGTCGCGAAGATGACCGGCAACGCCACCGATTCGGGCGCCATAGCCGGAACCTTCGTCTGCTCCGACGAGACCGGTGCGGGCTGGAAAGGAACATTCAGCGCTTCGATGACGAGCCCCGACACCGCCCTCTACGAGCCTGCCGCCTCGGAGCCGTTCACCTTCGTTCCGGTCGTATCGGGAGGGATATCGGACTATGAGGAGGAGACGATTGCAGCCCCGGTGGAGGAAGGGCCTGCGAAAAGAGAGCTTCAGGTCATCAGTTACACCAGGGACACGATCTACGCAAGGCCCGTGATGTGAGATCAGGCCAGATCGCCGAAAGGACGAAACGTCAAGAAAAGCCGATAAAAACGGCGTGATGAAATAAAAAAAGAGCGCTAAAGGCCCGGGGATCTCGAAAATCCCTGGACCATTTACTAATTTGTTTAGTGGGCCTCTCCAACGAGGTCTTTGCCCTCGGCCTTCCTCTCGACCGTCTCGACCTCGCATACTTCTTCGCAGACGATTACGTCCTGCTCCTGGAACTGCATGTAGGGGTTGTCGGGGATGGTCGTGTCCAGACCCATGGCTGCAGCCATCATCTCCACGACGTCAACGATCTTGACATCGGACTTTTCTGGAAGGGCGGCCCTGCCATCCATGATGTTGCGCCTGCAGAAGGGGCAGGTGCTGGCGATGATATCTGCTTCGATCAATTTGACGTCGCCCAGTCTCGCCTTGGCACAGTCGAGGGCGAGGTCCGGAATTCCGGCCTTGACGCCGCCCCCGGCGCCGCAGCACCTCTGAAACTCTCGGGACCTTGCCATATCCTCGAACTGAACGCCGGGGATCGACTTCAGTATGTCCCTGGGGGCCTCGAAGGACCAGTCTCTTCCCTTGACGTGCATCAGGTGTCTTCCGTTGTGGCAGGGGTCGTGGTATGTAACCTTGAAGTCGAGAGGCCTCTTCCACTCCACCTCGCCGCTCCTGACCTTCTCCCTCAGGTAGACGGATAGGGGCATCGTTTTGTACGGGATGTAACCCTCGTACCATCTTGGCCAGTCGATGGTGGCGGCTCGCAGACAGCCAGCACAGGCAAAGAGGACGGTCTCGGCTCCTCTGTCCTTCAGCGCGTCGATGTTGTGGACGGCGTGATCCCTCATCACTGGCCTCTGTCCTGTCCTGATCAGAGCCGAGGCGCAGCACCACTCGTCCGCGCCTAGCATGCAGAAGGGTATGTCGAGGGCGTTCATCAGCCGGACGGAGGCGACGGCTAGGGCCTGCTGCCGGTAGGCCGCGGTGCAGCCAGCGAAGTAGGCGACCTTTTCCGACTCAAGAACCGTTGCGTCCTCGGGAACCCAGCAGAGCCTCTCCTCCTGCTTTGCCTGGAAGGGGTTTCTGTCCTTTCCGAGAAGTCCGGGGAAGAAGGACTGCTTTCCGTAGGGACCGTTCCCTCTGGCCACCATGTTTGGCCTCATGGCCTCCCAGAGCTCGACGGTGTTTATGGCGGACTCGCATACGGTACCGCAGACTCCGCATGTGGTGCACATGTAGGTGTCTTCCATGAACCTGTTGAGCTCGTCCTCGTTCAGGGGCTTGGACCCAAAGAGCTTCGCCCTCAGGCCGTGCTGGCCTCCGAGAAGCTCCCTGAACTTGGCGATCTTGTACATGGGGGTGATCTCGGGACGGTCCTGCCTCACGTCGAAGGTGGGACACCACTTCATGCACTCCTGACATCGGGTGCAACCGTCCAGCTCCATCAGCTGGGTGGACATGAGGAATCCTGATACGAGGGGCTTTTTCTCGTTTCCTGCGTCAGCCATTTTATTCGCCTCCTCTGTTTGCGAGAATCGTCAGCGGCGCGGCTATTATGTGCATGTACTTGCTGTAGGGAAGGATTGCGATGAAGAGAGCCAGCGCCAGGATCGTGTGGAGCAGGGAGAAGTGGGGCGCGTATATGGGATTTGCAAAGGCGTCTCCGATGAGGAAGGAGTTGCCGCGCAGCCACTCTGCGTAGAAGCCGGTGATGGTTATCAGAAATACTCCGCCGAGGAGGACCACGTCGTAGGCAGATGTCCGGGATCTGACCTCCCGAAGGAAAATTCTCCTCGCGACACCGATGGTGGCTCCGAAGAGGAGCAGGTAGCCGAAGATGTCGAAGGGCAGCTCCATATAGCCCTTCACCATCTCAGCCTGGTGGGCGAGCCCCAGGATGTTGAAGTGCTCGATTATGTCCATGAAGAGGCCGAGGCCCGAGAGGGCGGCGAGGGTCAAAAACCCGTAGAATATCGTCATGTGCATGACCCATCTGACGGGGCTCCTCCTGAGGCTCCTCCTGAGTAGCAGCACGTCGAGAACGAGGGTCTTTACGAATACCCAGATACCATCTTTGAAAGCTTCATGAATCCATGTTGCGATAAATAGCCAGAAGCTGTTGCGCAGCTCGTCCTGATAACCGGTGGATCCCATCCCCCACTTCTTGAAGTTAAAGTAGAGGCCGTAGATCCAGAATCCCAATACCACAACGGTAAGGGCGATCACTAACCAAAAGGTGAGACCAAGGGTGTAAAACGCCATCTTATTTCCTCCTTTTTTAAACCACTACCGACTCCATCCGACCATCCTTTTCATTTGAGAGTAACCTACCTGAGAAACTAATACTTAAACGTTCCCTTCTGGTCATTTTGATACTCGAATAATTTTGTGGAGAGAGGATTTTGACGACGACTTGGGAGCGACTTTTGGCCGTTCGTTGGATTCGATCACCTCTTCCGTCTGGCCGCAAGATAGGATTTCGGTCCGGCACCTGGCTTCAGAGGACTGGAAAAAATTGTTCGCAGAAGAGATGAGGGGGGAAACGAGGGAAAAGGTGGACGCTCACTTGGCGAGCGTCACCTTTTCGATTGAGACCTTGGCGTCTTTGAGGATCAGCTTGATCCCGCCAGCT
>NPIE01001969.1_pt1 | contig 53099 bp, 39 predicted proteins | sample 8637661 | NCBI WGS metagenome assembly NPIE01 (sample SAMN07420842, study PRJNA396082) | bioreactor metagenome | isolation source: sample BA12 brine-fed electro-methanogenic bioreactor BA | place: Japan: Kochi | collected 2016-12-09 | reverse complement strand
CCAATTCACGCTGAACCAAAACAAAATGGCAGGAAATGCCTATACCTATCTTTGAATGACGAAAACGGTAGACTTTTCCCGCCAAACTTCATACATAATTTTTTACTATTGTTTCGACCACTTAGATCTTGAACTTAATAGCCACCAGATTCCTGAGGACAAAAGTTGTCATCCATCGAAAGGGTTTTGGCGTCTCGATTTCCATTATGTAGTTCTTTTTTTTCAGTTTTTGGATCCTTGCTATTCTCATGGGACTGTTTCTGTTTGGCGACGCTCCCGCAGAAGCACAGACCTTCTCTATCCAGAATGGAGGGGCGATATGTCGCCATCAAGAGACAGGGAATCGAACAGATGAAGTAAGAATGGGTTGCTGACCGGTACATTTCATCTGAGGCAAAGGAGTCAGGGGCTGGGATGTGCCTTAGCTTTTTCAGTGGCCTTAAAGGGGAAGAACCTTTGGAAGGAATTCAACCTGGCAAGTGAAGCCCTTGTTTCTGTTTTGCGACACAGCAATCATCCTTCAGAATGCTGGACCGTGGGAAAAGCAGCTACCTTTGCACCGGGAAGACCGGCCTCGCAAAGAGGACAAGACCTTTCATCCACGAGCTTGAAGTTTAGATAATCAGATTGCTGACCGAATAAAAACCCCGTTTCTCGAAAAACGGGGTTTTTATTTGCCCTGAAACGTCTCCAGGGCGTTGGTTATTTATGGATGGATAATAAATCCCCGTTCCGGTTTACTGAATATTTACCGACATTTCCTCGCTGGGAGCTGAAAGTTTGTAATCGGCGTTATAAGCGACAACCGAAAAATAATACTGCCCCGGACCACTGAATCCAAACTCATCTCCCGTTATTGATACCGAATCGTCGAAACCGATGTCGATCCAATTGTCTAGATTCCCCGGTTCATATCCATAGTATATAAAATAGCCGTTGGGAATATCTTCCTCTGGAGTTTGCGGGGTTTCTCCATGCTCCCAACTCAGGGTTACGACAACATTTTCCGGCGCAATACTACCTGTGCCAGCAGACGGATTCAGATTGGCGGCAGTGCTTCCGGAACCTTCACCTCCACCACCTCCACAGCCGGCGATGATCATCAACAGCAAAACGGCTGCAAAACTCAATGTAGACTTGATTTTTATGCTCATCTGAATAGTTCGCTCCCTTAACCTTCCTAAGCCAGTCCTGACAGTTTCGATATTATTGTATCTGGTAATTGATAGTCAGATTTTTGGGCGACGGTACGTTTGATGATTGTATTCCGGGAGGCTCGATGGGAGGTTGCCCGTTCGTTCCCCCGGAGGAATCTCCGGGGGAGCCGACCACATCCCGGGAATTACCCTCTGGTGCCACCATATCAAAGTTGGCACTGCCGTCACCGAGCCGAAACTCGTCATGGTAAACAGTGCGAAGCGGCTGGGTATCCTCCGGATGGAGGTCCGGACGCCACCATCCATGGTAAATTCCCAGCTTCTGGTAAGGACCATAGGTGTGGTCATAGGTCGTGGGACCGGTATAGTCGCGCAGCTTGGTATATTTCCCATTGATGCCTTTCCAGATTTCCATCCGACCGTTGCCGTTGGAGCGCCAGTCGAATACCACATGGATGATCCAGTCGACCCAGGTATCCAGCTCAACCGGCCCCCAGAAAGGCTTGTCGGCACCCCAGACGCCAGGAGATTCCTGCCAGCCGAAATCACCCCGCCATTCCAGCACGCCCTTGGAGGAATAATCGGTACCGATGCCAATCGGGTTGTTGCCGGCGCCTTCGCCGCCGGTGGCGTTATTGTGCCACTGGTAGATAATGTCCCGTTGCCACTCCCCGCCATCGGGCATGATCTTGAACTCGCTCGAAGGCAGATAGACACTGAATCCGATCCAGAATTCCGACCCTTCCCAATTCTGCTGTAACAACCGCTTGCGGGAGGGCATGCGCAGTTCCGTCCGGTAGGTGTTGCTGGCCCCGGACATGGCAGCGATGTCGCTGCCGATAGACGATTTCATATAGTAGCGGCCGCCACGGGCTGAAATATTGTTCTCAACGGCGCGCCACGGACCGATCTTGTTGCCATCATAATACCATTGACCATCGTAGCTTCCTCCAGCGTTGATTTCGTCATAGTCGATCCCGCCCGATTCGAAATCTTCGGCAATCAATAGATTCTCATCGCCAGGCCGGGCAAAAGCGATGGAGTTAAAACTTAAAATAAGAACAGCTACTAAACCAGGTGCTAAATATTTGAAACACTTCATACCTACTCCAGAAATCGTTTAATCTGGATCTTCCAGTTGCAGATCCGGTTTGTTTATTCTAAATTTCACTTTTTCTGACTGGGTCCGCTCAAAAACTCCGAAACCAACGAGCATGTTTTATGCCAACCACTTCAAGTATTTTAAACAGAGGGAATTTCCCTTTCTCAACGCAAAAGCTGTCGCCTTTGCGCAACATCAAAATTTAATTATCGAAAGACAATTCTAGAATTCAATCTTTCATTCATTTCTGCCCAGTCACGACCATCGATTTTCTTTTTATCCTTGAAATTTTAGGGCCTTTTGAAGAACCTTCTTCTCCGGATTCGCTATCGGAGGCATCTCTTTTGTTTGAAATCCACTAAGCAATGCAAAGGCCGGCCCAATAGCCCTTTGCATATTCCTGCCCCGATTCATGTCTTCTGTTTGCGACACAGACTCAGCGCTGGCTCAGAACAATGGATTAAAAATCCACGTCGAACCTTGTCACTCTTCAGAATCATTGATCCGTTGCACCTTGGACGCTGCCCGGCAGAACAGTTGCCAAACTGAGACAGCATAAAAAAAGAGCCCTGATTACCAAGGCTCCTACGGTTCTTCAACGATGAAAATGTCTGGTAAATGCAAATTTTGTTCGGTTGAAATCGCTCACTCTTGAGCCGGAAAATCTTTGCGCGCAGGAATGATAACGGCTTCGGGGACCACTGCGCCATCCGAGACAGATGCGTACCGGCCAACTATCGCAAAATCTCCGATCAACACGTCCCTTCCGATTCGAGCTCCCCAGCCGACCAGGCCCCGATCACCAACGACACTTCTTTCGCCAATTTGAACATGCCTGGCGATGACAGCGCTATCCCTCAGACTTACCCCATTGCCCATCTGAACGTCCCGGTTAATGACCGAGCCTTTGCCGGCAATGAAGTCGTCCCCGATAACCGCCTTTTCTCCGATGACCACAAACTCTGAAATCTTGGCGTTAATGCCGATCTTGACCCCTCTCCCTATCAGGCTTCCGCAGCCGATGATTGCATTTTTCCCAATCAGCTCGGGCTCCACGATCCAGGCACTGAGACAAACGCAGGCATCCCCAAACCCGTTTTCATCAAAATCAGCCTGGTCCGGATTGGGTACGCTGGGACAGTTATCGACAACATCCTCGACGCCGTCGCCATCGAGGTCGGATTCCGGAGCAAACGCGATCCCGAATGGACTGGCTCCCACCCCTACTGAGGCAATGACTTTCAGGGTGACAAGATCCATCACCATAACCGACCCGGAAAAAGTGTCGGCAACGATTGCGAGGCGACCGCCAGGGCTCACTGCGACATTCCGCGGGAATTCTCCAACCGGGATATCTCCTATAATGTTAAAGGTGCCTGACTCAATGATCGTCACGAATCCCGGATCGGGGAAAGAGGCCAATGAGGTGGCAAAAACTCTGCTGCCGTCACCAGAGATGGACAGGCCATCGGACTGGTTTTTCACCTGGATGGCAGCAACCACCAGATTGCTGGCAGTATCGATTACCGAAACACCCTCCTGAAGATTCGCCACATAGGCCAGGGCGCCATCCGGAGCCATGGCAACCAGATTCGGATGGAAGGTTGAGACGGCAGAAACTTCCTGCAGACTCGCTGAGTCGACTACCGAGACAAAGTCGGATTGGGCATTAGCCACATAAACCCTGGCCCCATCAGGAGTGATGGCCAATCCTGTGGGCTTGCTCCCAACCGGGATGGTCGCAACCACCTGGTTGGTCACCGTGTCGATCACCGAGATGGAATCGGATGCGGCGTTGGCGACATAAGCCCGAGTCCCGTCAGGACTGATGTCCACCCACCCCGGAAAACTGCCAACCGGAATCAGGTCAATTTCAGTCAAAGATGCCGTATCCAGAACCGAGACCGTTCCGGAAATCGCATTGGTCACATAAGCACGAGTGCCATCCGGAGTAAAGGCCACACCACGGGGGTTTTCGCCAACGGGGATGGTTGCGATAACGGAAAGGCTGGCGATATCAACGACCGAAACCGAATCCGATCCTTGATTTGTCACATAGACAATAGGCTTGGCCTCTGCTGCATTGAAACTACAGGCCACCATGCCCCCAACCAGAACCAGAAGCAATTGAAACCTTTTTCCGAGGCTGGAGCATCTACGAAAAATCAGCCCTGAATCCAAAGACATGGTCACCTCCTTCTTGTCGTTGGCCGCAATCCATCAAATCCAAGGGTCCTGTTGCCCTCAGGTCCTTTCCAGGGAACTGCTGAAATCCAGCGGAGGTCCTCAGGGAGCCACGTCCCTGTAGGTGGCGGTCCCGTCGCCAATCCGGATAGCGTCGTGGTAAACACTTCTGACGGTATCGATGTTCTTTTCATGGCGGTTATCGGGCCGCCACCACCCGTGGTAAATACCCAGTTTTTGAAATGGACCGCGGAAATGACGATAGGCTGTTGGGCCAGCGTGGTCATAAACCACCGAGCCATCCTTCCAGATCGTCATCCGACCTTTGCCGCCCCGCTCTACCGGGCGCCAATCCCAAACGACGTGGATCACCCAATCGGCCCATCGGTCCAGTTCGACCACCCCCAGCCAGGGCTTGAATTTCCCGCCCTCACCTGCCATTTCAAGCCGCCATTCCAGAACACCTCTGGCGGAATAGTCCGTACCTATATACAAAGGATTGCCGGAGCCTTTTTCATTTCCCCTGGCATTATTGTGCCACTGATAAAAGACATCCCTTTGCCACTCGCCGCCTTCAGGGTGGACCCGAAATTCCGAGGAGGGGAGATAGACGCTGAACCCGATCCAATACTCCGCACCAGCCCACTTTCCAGGCCCATGAGGGGCAACATCATTCAGGCGCTTTTCCGGCGGCAAGCGCAATTCGGTCCGATAAGGACCTGCTGATCCAGGGATTCGCGCGATATCGCTGCCGATAGAGGATTTCAGATAAAATTTACCGCTGCGAGCCGGGACCTCACTATCCACAGTTCGCCAAGGACCTATGCCGTTGCCCCCCCCTCCGGTTTCAGCTGACCATTTATTGCGGTAATCAATATTGCCGGATTCAAAGTCATCAACCACCAGTAAACGTTCATCGCCTTGCCGGGCTGAACCAATCCCCCCTCCCCAACCGACATAACAGAAAGACAGGATCAATATAACTATCGTCTTTTTTGCTGTTAAACTTTTAGGCATCATTACTGAATTCATTAATTCACTCTTGTCGCCTACAGGAATTAGCTTGTATTATTGGTTCACTGTATCGTGTGACTCTTGAGAGTCAAGTTGATGTTAGGCAAACATGACGACAAGGAGTCTCGGCTACGCAACCTGACAACATTCGTCCTCTCAATTAATTCTCTTGTCTATAAAAACCTTATGTTTTTTAAATGACCTACTATATGCAAATCAGCCAAAAGTCCTAAAGATTCTCCCCCAACGCCCTCCTGCTCTAATGAAGTTAAAACCTCCAATTTATAATTAATTTTAAACTTTGGTTTTAATTTCTCTTCAAACTTATGTTTCTTTCTTTTCAAACTTTTGGCCTATTGCCTACAACCATTAGCTTTCTATTATTATACAGAAACAATCCCGACCAAGCCGTTCCCGTTGGGCGAAGGGGTATGCCAGGCGAATACCGGCGACCCTCTTAAGTTCCCAGCGAATTGCTTGCGAATCATTAAATCCATGCCAGGAGAGTCGCAGTGAAACTGGTCATTTTAGCAGGAGGCTTCGGCACCAGGATCAGCGAAGAATCGCAATTGAAACCGAAACCGATGATCGAAATCGGCGGCCGTCCCATCCTCTGGCACATCATGAAGATCTACACCCATTACGGCTTCGACGAATTCATCATCTGCCTGGGCTACAAGGGCTATTTGATCAAGGAATATTTCGCCAATTACTTCCTGCACGAATCGGATGTCACCTTTGACTTCCGCCGGCAAAATAAGCGGATCATTCACTCGCACAACGCCGAATCCTGGCGGGTCACCCTGGTCGATACCGGCATCGACACCATGACCGGCGGACGCCTCAGGAGAGTCAGGGATTATATCGGCGACGGGACCTTCTGCTTTACCTATGGCGACGGCGTCAGCGACATCAACATCCGGCAGCTGATCGAATTTCACCGCGAGCAAAAAGCCCTGGCCACCCTCACGGCAGTCCAACCCCCCGGCCGCTTCGGAACCTTCAATCTCGGCCGGGACGAAACCAGGATTACCCACTTCCGCGAAAAACCCCAGGGCGACGGGGCCTGGGTCAACGGGGGCTTTTTCGTCGTCGAGCCCGCTGCCATCGATTACATCGACGGCGACGCCACCATATGGGAGCGAGAGCCCCTGGAGAAACTGGCTGGCGAGGGCAGGCTCGCCGCTTACCGGCATTACGGCTTCTGGCAGCCCATGGACACCTTGCGGGACAAGATGGTCCTGGAAAAGATGTGGAGCGATGGCCGCCAGGCGCCATGGAAGGTCTGGTAAGCAAGGGGGACAAGAGGTTAAATCTGCGATGGAATCCTTAAATGATCAGATCAACGAAAGGAGGGATCGTGGCAAAATCATTGCCAACCAGCGGCGACAATGCACAGTCGGTGATCGACTGCGACCTCGATTACATCTGTGACTGCCTTCGCGAAGAATTTGCCGCCATGGCCGGCAAAAATCTTCTGATCACGGGAGGAGCCGGGTTTCTCGGCTATTACCTGGTTCAGGCCCCCCTGCACTGGAACCGCAGGTCGGGCCGCGACCTCCCGATCCGAATCACGGTGTTTGACAACTACATCAGGGGGATTCCCGAATGGCTGACGCAGCTTGCCGAGGATCCGGCCCTGACGCTCGTGAAACACGACATTACGGGTCCGCTTCCCGAGGATATGGGTGATTTTCAGTTCATCATTCACGCCGCCTCCATCGCCTCGCCCATCTATTATCGCAAGTTTCCCATCGAAACCATGGATGCCAACGTCAACGGCCTGCGCACCCTCCTTGAATACGGTCGCCGCCAGCAGAGCCAGGACCGTCCGGTGGATGGCTTTCTGTTCTATTCCACCAGCGAAATCTACGGAGACCCGACCCCGGAGAATATCCCCACCCCTGAAACCTATCGGGGCAACGTCTCCTGCATCGGGCCGCGGGCCTGTTACGACGAATCGAAGCGCTACGGCGAAGCGCTCTGCGTTAATTTCGCCCGCCAGTATGACTTGCCGGTCAAGATCGCCCGCCCCTTCAACAACTACGGTCCGGGGCTCAAGATCACCGACCGCCGGGTGCTTCCGGATTTTGTCCGGGACATCCTCGCTGGGCGGGATATCGTCATGCATTCCGACGGCAGCCCGACCCGAACCTTCTGCTATATCGCCGACGCCATCGTCGGCTATTTCAAGATCCTGATTCGCGGCGAGCCCGCCGAAGCCTACAACATCGGCGTCGAGGAACCGGAGATCTCCATGCGGGACTTCGCCCATAAGCTCACCGAGATGGCCCGCGACCTGTTCGGCTACCAGGGCCGGGTCATTCACCGGGAAAGCCCCGATCAGGAATACCTGACCGACAACCCGAACCGGCGCTGCCCGGTCATCGCCAAGGCCAGGAAGGCCCTCGGATACCGGCCGACCGTTTCCCTCGACGAAGGGCTTCGGCGCTCATTGATCTGGTACCGGGAAAACACCCGGGCCGAGGAGGCGTGATGAAAGTTTCAGTGATCGGAACGGGCTACGTGGGGCTGGTATCCGGGGTATGTCTGGCTGAAAAAGGGCACCAGATCGTCTGCGTGGATATCGACCGCGACAAGATCGAAAAAATTAATCACGGTATCCCGGTTATATACGAGGAGGGTCTGGAAAAACTTCTTAAGCGCAACCTGAACGGCAACTTCATCGCCTCCACCGACCTGCGCCAGGCTGTTCTGGAAAGCGATCTGACCCTGATCGCCGTGGGCACCCCCTTCGACGGCCAGGAAATCGACCTGTCATTTATCCGCGAAGCGGCCCGACAACTCGGCGAGATACTGCGGGACAAACCCGGGTATCATGCCGTGGTGGTAAAAAGCACCGTCGTTCCGGGCACCACCGACGAGGTGGTCGGCCGGGCTCTGGAAGAGGCCTCAGGCAAAAAGGCCGGCGAGGAGTTTGGTCTGGGGATGAGCCCTGAGTTTCTGCGCGAGGGGATGGCAATCCAGGACTTCATGCTTCCCGACCGCATCGTGATGGGGGGAATCGACGATCAGACCCTGGAGATGCAGGACGAGCTCTACAGCGTCTTTCCCCAGGCCGACAAGGTGCGGACCTCCAATAAAACGGCCGAAATGATCAAGTACACCGCCAATGCCCTGCTGGCGACCATGATTTCCTTTTCCAACGAAATCGGCAATCTCTGCGCGGCCCTGGGCGGGATCGACGTGGTCGAGGTCATGCAGGGCGTGCATCTGGACAAGCGGCTCAGCCCGATTCTCCCCTCGGGCGATCGCATCCGCCCCCTGTTCACCACCTACCTCGAAGCCGGTTGCGGGTTCGGCGGCAGCTGCTTTCCCAAAGACGTCAAGGCGCTGATCGCCCATGGCCGCAAAATCGGTCGGCCGATGACCCTGCTCGACTCGGTCATCCACATCAACGAACAGCAGCCCCGCCAGGTGCTGAACCTGCTGCAGAAACATTTTCCCAGCCTTAAAGAGGTCCCGGTCGCCATTCTCGGCCTGGCCTTCAAACCGGGCACCGACGACATGCGCGAGTCGCCGGCCATCCCGATCATCCAGGGGCTGCTGGCCCAGAAGTCGCAGATCAGGGCCTACGATCCCGTCGCCCGCCGCGAGGCCCAGAAGCTTTTCAAAGGAGCCGCCATCGACTATTGCGACAGTCTCGAAGAAACCCTCGACGGGGCCCGGGCGGTGGTTCTGCTGACCCGCTGGGAAGAGTTCGGAAGGCTGCCCGAGATGCTGACCGGCCGCGCCGAGGCGCCCCTGTTCATCGATGGCCGCCGCATGCTCGACAAGCGCTCCATCGCCCGTTACGAAGGGATCGGAATGTGAGGCCATCATGATCTTCACCGAAACCGGCCTGCCCGGCGCATACCTGCTCGAACTCCAGAAATACGGCGACGATCGTGGTTTTTTCGCGCGGGCGTTTTGCCGCCGGGAATTCGCCCGGCACGGCCTGAACCCCGAAATCGCCCAGGCCAACATCGGCTTCAGCAGCCGCTCCGGCACCCTGCGCGGCCTCCATTACCAGGAGCCGCCCCATGCCGAGGCCAAGCTGGTTCGCTGCACCGCCGGGGCCGTCTACGACGTCCTTCTCGATCTGCGCCCCGAGTCACCGACCTTCCGGCAATGGAAGGGATTTGAACTGAGCGCTCGGAACCGCCTCATGCTCTACGTCCCCGAAGGCTTCGCCCACGGTTATCTGACCCTGGCCGCCGATACCGAGGTCTCCTATCAGGTTTCGGCCTTCTACGAGCCCGGCGCCGAGCGCGGGATACGGTGGAACGATCCGGCCTTTGACATCGGCTGGCCGTTGGACACCCCCAGGGTGATCTCCGAAAAAGACCAGAGCTGGCCCGATTACGCCCCGAATCACAGGAGCACACTGTAATGATTATCGTCGACAAGGCCCTCGAAAAACGCCAGCAGCAAAACAACCCGGTACGCGTCGCCATCGTCGGCGCCGGTTACATGGGGCGCGGCACCGCCCTGCAGATCATTTCGGCGATCCCCGGCATGCGCCTGGTCGCCATTTCCAACCGCACCCTCACCGAGGCCGAACGGGCCTACCGCCAGGCCGGCATCCAGTCGCTGCGGCAGGTCGAAACCGTTTCCCAGCTCGAGGATGCCATCGCCCGGGGTCAGTATGCCGTCACCCACGATGCCCGGCTGCTGTGCCAGGCCGAAGGGGTCGACGTGGTCATCGAGGCCACCGGCGAAATTGAGTTCGGCGCCCAGGTCACTCTCGAGGCCTTCGAGCACGGCAAACACATGGTTCTCATGAACGCGGAGCTCGACGCCACCGTCGGCCCCATCCTCAAGGTTTACGCGGATCGGGCCGGGGTCGTGGTGACCAATGCCGACGGTGACCAGCCCGGGGTGGTGATGAATTTGCTGCGGTTCGTAAAAACCATCGGCTACCGGCCGGTGCTGGCCGGCAACATCAAGGGGATGCAGGATCACTACCGGACCCCCGAAACCCAGAAGGGGTTTGCCGACCAGAACAAGCAGAAGCCCCGCATGGTCACCTCCTTTGCCGACGGGACCAAGATTTCGATGGAAATGGCGGTGGTCGCCAACGCCACCGGCTTCCGGGCGGGCATCCGGGGGATGCACGGGCCCCGGTGCAATCACGTTACCGAGGCGCTCGACCTGTTTCCCATGGACCAGCTCATGAACGGCGGACTGGTCGATTACGTGCTCGGTGCCGAGCCGGGGCCGGGCGTCTTCGTGCTGGGGTACAACGACAACCCGATCCTGCGGCAGTATGCCCATTATTTCAAGATGGGGGACGGTCCCCTCTACGTCTTTTACGTCCCCTACCACCTGCCCCACCTCGAGGTGCCGCTGACCGCCGCCCGGGCCGTGCTCTTCGGTGACGCGGCGGTAGCGCCGCTGGATGGCCCGGTCTGCGATGTGATCACCATGGCCAAGCGCGATCTGAAGCAGGGCGAGGCGCTCGACGGCATCGGCGGTTTCACCTGCTACGGCACCCTGGAGAATTCCGACACGACCCGGGTCCAGGATCTGCTGCCGATGGGTCTCGCCGAAGGGTGCCGGTTGAAACGCGACCTCCCCCGGGACCAGGCGCTGACCTATGCCGACGTCGAACTTCCACCGCAGCGGCTTGCCGACCGTCTGCGCACAGAGCAGGATGCGTACTTTGCCTGATTGGAGGAGAATCGGAATCCCATGGAATCCATCGTTGTCATAAAACCCAAAAAAGGCTGGCAGGTTTTAGATTTCCAGGAACTCCGGGAATACCGGGACCTGTTCTATTTCCTGGTCTGGCGCGACATCAAGATTCTCTATGCCCAGACCATCCTCGGCTTTTCCTGGGCGATCCTGCAGCCCCTGATCCAGATCGTGATCTTCACCGTCATATTCGGCAAGGTGGCCAAGGTTCCCACCGACGGCATCCCCTACTTCCTGTTCTCCACCGTGGCCATCATCCCGTGGACCTACATCCAGCAGGCCATCACCCAGTCGAGTCAGAGCCTGGTGCAGGGCCAGCAGATGCTCGGGAAAATCTACTTCCCCCGGATCCTGTTTCCCCTGACCCCGGTGCTGGCCAGGATGGTCGACTTTGTCATTTCAATCCTGATCCTTCTGGTGGTCGCGGTCTACTACCGGATCACACCGACCTGGAACCTGCTGCTGTGTCCCCTGTTTATCCTGATGATGATGAGCGTGTGCGCCGGAGCGGGAATGTGGTTCTCGGCCATGGCGATCCGTTACCGGGACATGAAGATTTTGATGCCCTTCGCGATCCGCATGGCCATGTATACGGCCCCGATCGTCTATTCGGCTTCGTCGATACCGGAAGCCTGGCGCTTTCTCTACTCTCTCAACCCCCTGGTGGGGATCATCGAAGGATTCCGCGCCTGCCTGCTCGGCACGCCGATGCCCTGGATGTTCATATGGCCGGGGATGATCACCGCTGCCCTTCTACTGGTCAGTGGCGTGTTTTACTTCAGGCGGATGGAAGGGATTTTCGTGGACGTCATATAAAGTGAATTCGAGGAAATCATGTTGCCAAGCGATATAGCCATCAGGGTAGAAAACGTCGGCAAGCGTTACCGCATCGGCCTCAAGGAAACTTTGCCGGACAGTTTCGGAGCGGCCATTTTCGGTTTTTTGAAAAACCCCGTGAAAAACTACCGGAGATACACTTCCCTATACAAATTCGCAGATTCCGGCACTGGCCATTATGCGGAAACCGAAGATGTGATCTGGGCCCTGAAAGATGTCTTTTTTGAACTGAAACAGGGCGAGGCCCTGGGAATCATCGGCCATAACGGCGCCGGAAAATCGACACTGTTGAAGATTCTCTCACGCATTACCACGCCGACCACCGGGCAGGCGTTGATCAAGGGAAAGGTCTCGAGCCTGCTGGAAGTGGGTACCGGTTTCCACCCGGAGTTGACCGGGCGGGAAAATGTCTACCTCAATGCCACCATTCTCGGCATGAGAAAAAAAGAAGTGGACCGGAAGTTCGATGAAATCGTGGCCTTCTCCGGAGTAGAAAAATTCATCGATACCCCCGTCAAGCGATATTCAAGCGGCATGAGCGTGCGCCTGGCCTTTTCGGTGGCCGCCCACCTGGATCCCGAAATCCTTATCATCGATGAGGTGCTGGCGGTAGGTGACGCTGAGTTTCAACGAAAATGCCTGAACAAGATGGAGGATGTGGGCAAGCAGGGACGCACCGTCCTGTTTGTCTCTCACAACATGCCGGCGGTCACCAGTCTCTGCAACCGGGCGATTCTTCTGAACAATGGACAGATCGTCAACGAGGGGCCGGCGGCCGAGGTGGTCGGCAGCTATCTGAATTCGAACATGGGCACCATGGCGGCAAGGGAGTGGCTCGATCCTTCCAATGCCCCGCAAAGCGAAAGGGCCCGCCTGACCGCCGTCCGAGTCAGAGGACCAGGAGGAGATATTTCGGACGTTATCGACATCAGAAAGCCCTTCACCATCGAGATGGAGTACGAAGTCTTCCTGGGCGACAGTGTTCTTCTACCCCATTTTGTTCTTTTCAACGAAGAGGGTCAGGTTGCCTTCGTCACCGTAGACGTGGACCCCAGCTGGCGCCGGAAAAAGCGCCCACCCGGCCGCTACCTGAGCACCGTTTCGGTACCGGGCAACCTCCTGGCCGATGGCATGCACCACGTCGATTGTTTCCTACTGACCCTGGATTCGGACACCCTCGAATTTTCCGAAAAGTCAGCTGTCGCCTTCAATGTGTTGGACAGTTTTTCCGGCGACAGTTCAAGGGGAGATTATTTCAAGCCCATCGGGGGCGGCGTAAGACCCTTACTGAAGTGGACCACGCAATTCAAGCCGGCGGCAAACGACCAGAGCAGGGCGATATATAATCCAGGCTTTGGATAGATGAGAGTTCTGCCGTCACAAAATTGTTGAAGCGGAAATCAGCGGGTAAAGCCGATCATGACTGCTTGGCCGCGACCAGGACGAGGATCATCAAATGTGTGGCATATTTGGCTTTTTAGGGCATAGGGGCGAGCATCGACCAGAGGATTATCGCCTGAGGGAATCAGCCCAATTGCTCAATCATAGAGGTCCGGATAACTTTGGTGTTTATGCGGATGTAAACATCGGGCTGGCCCATACGCGACTTTCCCTTCTCGATTTAAGCCCAAGAAGCAACCAGCCCTTTTGGGACAAGCAGGGTCGTTATTGTCTCGTCTACAACGGAGAGATTTATAATTTCAAGGAGTTGCGGACTGAACTTGAGCGGAAGGGAATAATATTCAGGTCTACATCCGATACGGAAGTTTTGTTGGAATGGATCATTAACTGCGGCGTTGAAGCAACTTTGCCCAAACTAGAAGGCATGTTTGCCTTCGGCCTGTATGACAAACATGAAAAAACATTGATTGTTGCGCGGGATCGCTTCGGGATCAAGCCGCTTTTCATCTATGACGAGGATGATGCATTTATTTTCTCCTCTGAAATAAAGGCTATGTCCCCCTGGATCAATTTTGAACCTGATCTTTTATCCATTTCTTCATATCTCTTCGGATACTCAGGACCCTCAAAGGGACATTGTTTTTTCAATAAAGTCAAAATCCTCCCTCCAGGAACTTTGGTAAATATCCGTATGGGCGATTCTGCCCGATACAGTCGATTCATTTCTTTAAATGATTTCTGGGACCCCGACCAGGCTTCTCGGCTAAAAGAACTCAAACCGAAACAACTGGTTGACGAGGTCGAGGAGCTGCTGCTCAAAAGTGTGCAGAAGCAACTTTTTGCCGATGCTCCGGTCGGGGCCCTGTGCAGCGGCGGCGTTGATTCTTCACTCGTCATGGCAATGGCAGCCAAATTTCATAATAACCTGGCGATCTTTCACGCCAATGTAGAGGGCCCCTTGAGCGAGTATGAGGCCGCGGCCAATCTCGCAAGGCACCTTAAACTGGATTTAAAAACTGCGGTGGTTAAAGACCAGGACTTCATCGATCAAATCCCTGAGGTTATTGACCACTTCGGACATCCATTCGACATCATTCCCAGCTCCGTCCCTTTCCTGTCGGTATCAAAAACAGTTCGCGGCAACGGAGTCAAGGCGGTACTTTCCGGCGAAGGCTCGGACGAATGTTTCCTGGGCTACAACTTTCTGGTTCCCGACCTTCTCAAATGGAAAAGACGCCCAATGCCTGTGGCTAAACAGGTTCTCAGGACAGTAATGGAACTGTTTAAAAACGGGCGAGGTAAAACTTCAAAAACGCCGGTATTTATAATGGGCTTCTCACCATATACAAGTGTGGCCTACCACTCCTATGCGCCACCCAGGCCCCCACTGCCTGAACTGGCCATGGGATTGCTCAATCGCTTTGAAGTGGGCCTGGAAACCGAAGAGCTGCGCATCCATATCCAAAATCACAGCGGCAACAACTCGACTGAGGGGTATCTGAGATCTCTTGATCTGCTCCATTATAACCTCCGTGTCCTTCTTCATCGCAATGACACCATGGGTATGGCGGCCAGCATCGAGTCTCGCTTTCCCTTTCTCGATACCGAGCTAGTAAAACTGGCCGTCAATCTCCCTTACAATTTGAAGATAAGGTTTACCCCCACGGCCATAGATAATAACCACTATTTCTATAAAGACAAATGGATACTTAGACAAGTGGCGGACAGGTACCTTCCCAAAACCCTCAGCCGCCGATCGAAGGGGGCCTTTCCTGTTGATGCCTTCAAACGTTTAAAGTTTTCCAGTGGCTATTTTGAGAATTCCCTTATTGTGGATTTATTCAAACTCACCCCGAGAGAAGTGACTTATTTATTCGACAATGCTGATCTTGGTTTGAGGTTGAAGTTGATGCAACTTGATTGCTGGTCTCATGTCTGTCTTTTCCAACTACCAACTCAACATCTATTTTCGAGGTTAAACGATTATATTAAGGTGATCCCATTTGATGCCAATTGATATGGTAACTGCTTTCCGAAACTTAATAAAGGCAACAGGAACGAAGGTGGGTATATGAAAATAGAATCCATTAGATCGGAACAGGGAGACAATCGGCATCGAGTTGCGGCTACCGTCACCTGGGAAGACTGCAACCGTCCCAAGCAAGATCTTTATTTTGAGACGGATAACGAATTTGCCCACAGTCTGACAAGCGACCCTCATGCGTTTCTCCTTGCTTGTGCCATTCCGGCAATGCACTACAGGGAAAAAAGGGTCTCCATCGACGCGAAAATCTGCCCGGAGTTACAAGACGGCCTCCAAGTGGCGATGGGGTGGCTTCGCCACTGGTTCGATCCGGACCTTGAACTCCCCAGGATCGAGGCTCAGAAAAAATCTACTGTTGAGAAGCCAAGGGCCAAGGAGAGGGCGGGCTTTTTCTTTTCCGGCGGAATCGACTCCTTTGCGACCTTGGCACGTAACCGTCTCAATTTTCCCTCCGACCACCCCAGGGCCATTAAGGACGGCCTACTTGTCTATGGCCTGGAACAGGATATTCCTGAAATCTTTGAGTACGTAAAAAATTCTCTGTCAGCAGCGGCACAGGACGTCGGCATTACGCTCATACCGGTCTACACGAATCTGTACCTTCCTTACCGGCAGGAGGATTCCGGGAATCACTGGGAATTCTGGTGGGGCAAATTTATGGGCGCGGCCCTGGCAGCGGTTGCTCACGCATTCTCGCAGCGACTCACCGAAGTCTCCATCTCTCCGGATTACGACATTCCCAATCAGGTTCCCCATGGCTCCCATCCCCTGGTAGACCCGAACTACAGTAGTGTTGGCCTGCGAATTCGGCATGACGGCGTTGCCTTTTCGAGGTTTGCCAAAACCAAGATGGTTGCCGACTGGGGTGTTCCTTTGCAGCACCTCAGAGTTTGCAATAAATACCAGCTTTACAAACCAGGCGAATTCAATTGTGGCAAATGCGAAAAATGTATCCGAACGATGCTGGCGCTTTTGGCTCTGGGGAGGCTGGCGAAGACACAATCCTTTCCCGAGCATAAAGTTTCTGAAGAACTTGTCTCAAAAATAAAACTGGAACAGTCGTCCATACACTTCTACGACGAGTTAATAACTCCATTAGAAGAAAAAGGTCGGAATGATCTGGTGCGCGTCATCACCAAAAAAATACACGAATATCACAAAAGACAAAAACTTAATTATTGGAAATCAAAGACCAAAAAACTGTTATCAATTGCACACTGAAAATTGCATCGAAAAGTAGTCGATAAAATTATTATCAGTCGAGGCACAGGGCAAGAAAATGCGGATTGAAAATCTTAGATCTGAATCCAAAAATTACAGACCAAGTGTTACCGCGACGGTGATTTGGGAAGATTGCAATCGCCCGGCAATGGACGTTTATTTTGCAACGGATAACGCTTTTGCCGAGAGCTTGTCCTGCAATCCCGACGCATTTCTGGTGGGGTGCATTTTGCCGGCAATGCACCATAGCGAAGCCCGGATTTGGATCGATTCGGAAATCTGCCCCGAACTGCAGAACGGACTGGAGACGGCAATGGCCTGGTTTCGCCAATGGTACTACGGGCCGGAACGCAATACCGTTCGCATCGAGACCCGCACCCGACCTACCCCGTCCATGCCTTGCCGGCCACCAAGAGCAGCTCTTTTCTTCTCCGGCGGGATCGACTCGCTGGCCGCCCTGCGCGCCAACCGGCTCCGCGTCCCCCTTGAGCATCCCGGATCCTTCAAAGACGGGTTACTGATCTATGGGCAGAATGTCGAATCTGATCAACGGCAGGAAACCTTCCGGCAGGCCGTTGCTGAACTTTCGGCCACCGCCATGGACGCCGGGCTGGAGTTGATCCCGGTCTACACCAACCTCAGGGATCTGGAAAATCACGGGCCATTTTTCACCATGTTTCACGGAGCCATCCTGGGAGCCGTGGCCCACGCCTTCGCCCGGCGCCTCACCGAGGTCACCATCGCGGCAAGCGACAGTATCCCCGCCATGGCTCTGCTGAAAGACCAGATCATCGGCCCTTACGGTTCCCACCCCCTGGTGGATCCCAACTACGGCAGCGCTGAACTGCGAATTCGCCACGCGGGCATCACCTTGTCCCGGGTCGAAAAAACCAGGCTGATCGCGGGATGGGAGTCCGCGCTGCAGGGGATCAAAGTGTGCGGTCCCAACTGGCCCGGAAAAAACTGTGGGCAATGCCCGAAATGCGTTCTTACCATGCTGGACCTGCTGGCCGTGGGGGCACTCGATAAAACCCGGGCTTTTCCGGCCGATGACATCAGCCAAGAACGGATGGCGGCCTTCACCCTCAGTAAGGACAGATTTGACGATGACCGGGGCTATTATCTTGAGTTGCTTGAACCCCTGGCAGAGCGAGGCCGACACGACCTGGTGGGGGCAATTGAAGACATGCTCAAGCGTTCCGCCCGCAGGAAAACCGACTGGAAGGGATGGGTAAAACAGATGGATCAACACTACCTGAAGGGCAGCCTCCTTCGATTAAAAAAGAGAATCTCACATTCGGCCCTGGGATAGCTTGAATGAAAATTTTTGACTTGAACCATAACAGTGAGAATAGCCGGGTCAGGGTTTCAGCGAAAGTAACCTTCGAAGACGGTCCGCACCCTACTCACGAAATATATTTTGAGACCGAGGAAGAGTTTTCAGCCAGCGTATCGAGCAACCCCCATGCCTTCCTGCTCGCAGGAGCCATCCCCGCCATGCACTTTGGGGAAGAACGGGTCTTTATCGAAGGAGAAGTCTGCCCTGAAATCCGCGAGGGCTTGACGGTTGCGATGGCCTGGCTCCGCAAATGGTACGGGCCGGACCGCATGCTGCCACGCATCGAAGCCAAGACCAGGGCCGGCATGCCGGAACCCAAAACTCCCGAGCGGGCTGGCTTTTTCTTTTCCGGGGGAATCGACTCGTTTTCGACCCTGCGCTTCAACCATCTCAACTATCGCCCGGAGCATCCGCTTTTCATCAAGGACGGCTTACTGGTCTTCGGCCTCGAGCAGGACGACCCTGCTCTCTTTGAACTGGTGAAGCATTCGCTCTCGGGGGTCGCCCGGGACACGGGGATAACCTTCATACCGGTCTATACCAACATCTACCTGATTTACCGACCCCAGGACGCCGGCAACGGCTTCAGCTTCTGGCGGGAAAAATTCATGGGGGCCGCTCTTGCCTCGGTCGCTCATGTCTTCGCTCAGCGCCTGACAACCGTCTCCATTGCCGCCAGCGACGACATTGCAAACGTGGGGCCCTACGGTTCGCACCCCCTGATCGACCCCAACTACAGCAGCAGCGACCTGAGGATTCGACATGACGGAATTGGACTTTCCAGGTTCGAAAAAACCAAATTGATCTCGGGATGGGAGCCTGCGCTTCAGAATCTGAGGGTCTGCAATCGATTCCAGCACTATCAGCCCGGGCAGTTGAACTGCGGTGGCTGCGAAAAATGTGTCCGCACCATGCTCGCCCTCCTGGCCCTGGGAGTTCTTGATAAAACCCGAGCGTTTCCGATCAAGGACGTCCCGGAGGAGTTGGTCCGCAGAAAGGGTAAAACCCACCTGAGCGATATGTTTTTTTACACCGATCTGATCGAGCCGCTAAAACAGATAGGGCGCGATGAAATCGTTCGCGCCATCAAACTCAATCTGGCCGAAGTACAAAGGCAGGCGAAAAGAAAAAAATTAAGGAACAAGATCGAGGAACTGGACAGCAAGTACTTTAACCGAAGCTTTTCCAGGTTAATTCACCGATAGAATGGTACCTCCGAACGCGGGGAAGAAGGGAATCCGGTGTTTATTGACGCGCGTAAGATTTCTGAAAATACGACGATCGACACCGACATCTGCATCGCCGGCGCCGGGGTAGCCGGAATTACCCTGGCTCGGGAATTGATCGGGCAGAATTTCCGGGTCTGCCTGCTGGAGAGCGGAGGCCTCAAGCCGGACAAGGCGACCCAATCGCTTTACTGGGGGGAAAATATCGGCCTGCCCTACTACTCGCTCGACACCTGCCGGACCCGTTTTTTCGGCGGGACCAGCCACCGCTGGGTCCTTCCGCTGGGCAACGAGATGCAGGGAGTCCGGCTGCGCCCCCTGGACCCCATCGATTTCGAAGAGCGCGACTGGGTTCCCTTCAGCGGCTGGCCCTTCGACCGGACCCACCTTGATCCATACTACGAACGCGCCCAGAAGGTCTGCCAGGTCGGTCCGCCGACCTATCGAGTCGAAGACTGGGAGGATCCCGCCCGAACCCCTCGGCTTCCTTTACTTAACGGCAGGGTCCTTACCACCATCTTCCAGTTCGGCAGGCGGGAGCCCTTTTTCCACGAATACCAGAAACAGATCGACGAAGCGCCCAACCTTGCCACCTACCTCTACGCCAATGCGGTCGAGGTGGAGACCTCCGAAAATGCCAGGGTCGCAACCAGGCTACGGGCGGCAACCCTGGAAGGAAACTCTTTCAGGGTTGCCGCCAGGCATTTCATCCTGGCCCTGGGGGCCATCGAAATCCCAAGACTGCTCCTGCTTTCCAACCGAAACCAGAAGGCCGGGCTGGGGAATCAGCATGATCTGGTCGGTCGTTTCTTCATGGAGCATCCCCACCTCTGGTCGGGGCTTTACATCCCGGAAAAGAAGAGAATGTTCAACTCGACCGGCCTGTATCAGGTTCACAGCGTCAGGAATGTGCCGGTCATGGGCAAGCTCACCCTCGCCGAATCGGTCTTTCGGGAGGAAAGGTTATTGAACTGGTGCGCCTCGATTCATCCGGCATCGCTGCTGCCATCCTCGGCAGGAGTTCAATCCCTCAAATCGCTTATCAAGGGCATCGAAAGAGGCCGGCTGCCAAAGCGATGGAAAGAGCATGTCGGAACCATTCTGGGCGACCTGAACGGCATCGCCGCGAAGGCAGGGCAAAAACTTCTCCGACCCCCTGGAACTCAGGTCTTCAAGCTCAACCACATGGCGGAACAGGTTCCCAATCCCGACAGCCGGGTGGTTTTGAGCACCGAACGGGATGCCTTGGGGCAACCGAGGGCCAATCTGGACTGGCGGGTCACCGCCCAGGACATGCGGAGCATGATTCGCGCCCAGGAAATCGTTGACGAGGAACTGCGTCTGGCAAGGCTGGGCAGGCTCCAGATCGATATGAAAGACGATACACCGCCGGAGGACCTCCATGGCGGATGGCATCATATGGGAACCACGCGAATGCACCTCGATCCTCGCCGGGGGGTGGTCGACGAAAACAGCCGGGTTCACGGCATGGCCAACCTGTTCATTGCCGGGCCGTCGGTCTTTCCCACCGGCGGGGTTTCCAACCCGGTTCTGACCTTTGTCGCCCTGACCCTGCGGCTCGCCGACCACATCAAAGGGCAGATGGGACCATAGGGGAGATAAAATGCCGCGCTGGGGAATGGTCATAGATTTACGCCAATGTATGGGATGCAAATCCTGCTCGATCGCCTGCCGGCAGTCGAACCGGGTAAGCGGCAAACAACTGCGCCCGGTCCACGATTGCGGAGTGAGCCCTCAACCATCGAGGGAGAGGCTGTTCGTGCCCACCTGCTGCAATCACTGCGAAAACCCGCCTTGCCACAGCGTCTGCCCGACCGGCGCCACCTATCTTCACGAAACTGGCCTGGTCGGCATCGATGAAAACAGATGCATGGGCTGCGGTTACTGCGTCGTCGCTTGCCCGTTCCGGGCCAGGTTCATTTTCCACCCTGCGGCAGAAACCGACCAGGATTCCGCCAGGAATGACAACCGCCCGGAGGGCACGGCCACCGACCGGCGGGGAGTCTGCGTTAAGTGCAGCTTCTGCCAGTCCAGAATCGACCTGGGCCTCGCCCGGGGTCTAGTTCCAGGGATCGATGAGGGGGCGACTCCGGCCTGTGTTCTGACCTGCAGTGCGGAGGCTCTTTTCTTCGGAGACGTTGACGACTCACAAAGTGAGGTTTCCCGCCTGATCCGGGAAAACCCCACGTACCGCCTCCAGGAGCATCTGGGCACCGAACCCTTCGTATATTACCTGCTTCCGGAATCCTGGGCCGGGGTACCGGAAGCGGAGATCAAGGAGCCCTAGGGATGGAAATGGTCGAAAAAACCCGACAAACAGTCTGGAGGTGGCCCGCGGTCCTGAACTTTGCCCTGGGGGGCATGGCGGCCGGGTATTACCTGCTGATCGCAGCAGGCGAAGCCATCCTCGGGCTGAACGCCGGGCCCGGAGAATCGATCGCAGGGCCCCTGCTTCTGGCCCCCGCGCTGGTCTGCCTGGGCCTGCTGTCCCTGACCCGGGAGGCTGGCCGGCCACTGCGCGCGGTTCACCTGCTGAACCGCCTGAGATCCTCCTGGATGTCCTGGGAGAGCCTGGCGGCAGGCGTGTTCGTCATCTCCGCCCTGCTGGACTCCCTGACTCATCTCCCGCTCTGGCGGGTCCTCGCTACCCTCTCGGTTCTGGGATTTCTCCTCTGCCAATGCCTCATCCCCTATCGGGCAAAGGCCATCCCGTCCTGGAATCGCCCTCTTCTGCCCGTCGTCCTTCTAGCTTCGGCCTTCTCCTCGGGGTGCGGCCTGCTGCTGGTGGTCACCGCCCTGGGGGCCTGGAGGCCGACGAGGCCCCTGCTCACCCTGGCCCTGCTCTGCCTGACCGCAAGTATGGCGGCATGGGCGTTTTATCGGGACCGACTCAAGGACACCGGCATTAACTGTCTGGAGAAGGGCTGCTGGTTTTCCGGTCTGCTGTTGATCCCCTTTATGTTCCTGTCGCCTGCCTGGTCCACCTCGATCCCAGCTCGCCTGGCATGCGCCCTGACCGGCCTGCTTATGATCACCGCGGGAATCGCGCACAAGGCCCGCATCATTAACAATTACGGTCAATTCCGCCCCCTGACCCTTGACCTGCGGCAGAACGCCACCGCCAGCCTTCAACGGAGAGAGCCCATGAACGGTTATCAGCCCCACCCGCCATCTTTCGGGCCGATCAGAAAACGCTGGTCGAAATTCTGGATGCAGTTTGCCGGCATGAGCCCGATGGGCCGAGCGGCTACCTGGCTCGCCTCGCTGACCGCCCCGCCCCACAAAGGCCGAATCGTCCTGGCCAAGATGAATCCCAGGGGATATGTCGAGCCGACGGCCATCCTTTATCACGATAACCTGAACCTTGGGGCCCATACCTTTATCGGCGACCGAGTCGTGATTTTCCAGCGCCACGAGGGAAAATCAATCGCCATCGGTGACCGGGTGAAGATCTACCGGGACACCACCCTCGAGACGGGCTGGGGAGGTTCCTTGAAAATCGCCGAGGACGCCAGTATTCACCCACGCTGCCAGATCAATGCCTACGTGGCGCCCATTGAAATCGGAGTCGGGGTTATGATCGCGCCGAACTGCTCACTCTATTCCTATAACCACGGGGTCAAACCCGACGAACCCATACGCAACCAGCCGATGGAATCCAACGGCCCCATCATCATCGGTGAAGAAGCCTGGTTGGGTGTCGGCGTCATCGTCATGAGCGGCGTCCGCATCGGCAAGGGTGCCGTCATCGGTGCCGGATCTCTGGTCACCAGGGACATTCCGGATAACGCCATCGCGGTCGGGGTCCCCGCCAAGGTGGTCAAGTACCGGGATCAATCCAATGAAACTCAAACCATGGGAGCGGTGAAATGACCCAGAATACCCGCCCGTTAGTCAGCATAGGCATACCGACCTACAACCGGGCAAACGGATATCTGAAGCAATGCCTGCAAAGTGCGGTTGACCAGACCTACCCCAACATTGAAATCATCGTGGGCGATAACTGCTCCTCCGATGATACCGACAAGGTCGTCGCCGGCTTTGCGGACCCTCGTATCCGCTATTTCAAGCACCCGGAGAATATCGGCCCGAACAACAATTTCAATTTCTGTCTCAACCAGGCCGGGGGGGCCTACTTCCTCCTGCTCCACGACGACGACCTGCTCGATCCCGATTTCATCGAATGCTGCATGAACGAGGCAAAAGACCGAACCGACGTCGGCATAATCCGAACCGGCACGAGAATCATTGATGCCCACGGCACAACCCAGACCGAAGCTGTCAACAGGGTAAAAGGCCTGCCAACGAAAGAATTTTTTCTCGGATGGTTCGACAGGCAGACCGCCCTTTATTTGTGCAGCACCCTGTTTAATACCGAGCAATTGAAAGAGATCGGAGGCTTCAAATCGAAAACCGACCTTTTTCAGGACGTGGTGGCCGAGCTCATTCTGGCTGCAAGACATGGCCGGATCGATGTCCCTGATATAAAGGCCAGCTTCCGTAATCATCCGGATGAAATCACCTATTCGTCCAAGGTCAGCGACTGGTGTGAAGACTCGCTGTATCTTTTGGATATCATGTGTGATCTTGATTCAGCAAATCGGGAAATAATTCGAAAAAGGGGAATGGTATTCTTCTGCCGCACCAATTATAATAGAACAATAAAAGTTAAGAACTTTACCAAAAGAATGGCCACCTTTTTTTTAGTCTACAAAAGGTTTGATTATAGATACTCTCCATTTAAATATTATTTTTATCGTAATAAAAAGCGTGCTTTGTCGGTATTTAAAAAATTAACACTTCAAAACCAACATCAACTAAATGGCTGAAATCAATGAACATTGCCTTTTTCGTTAGTGCTTTTCCCGTCATCTCTGAGACTTTCATAGTAAATCAGATCACTGGTCTGATAGATCGTGGTCACAATGTGGATATCTTTGCCTCAAGACCCGGAAGCGACAGTATCACCCACCAGGACGTTGATACCTATGACCTGTTAAAAAGAACCCACCTTCACGGCAATTCGTTTTCCATGATGCCCAAAAATAAACTTAAAAGGTTGTCTAAGGCCTGTGGCCTCCTGGCTTCCAACATAAATGTCAACCCGAGACTGATCGGTAAATCGTTAAACGTCTTCCAATTCGGCAAAGACGCGGCAACCTTAAACCTGTTCTACCGGACCTTGCCGTATTTGAAGGCCCCCAAGCCCTATGACATCATTCATTGCCACTTCGGCGAGAATGGGGCCCTTGCAGCGCCCCTTAAGGCCATGGGCATTCTAAATGGGAAGATTGCCACGACTTTTCATGGCTCCGACATGTCCCAATACTTAAAGAGAAAAGGATCACATGTTTACGATTTCCTTTTCCGGACCGGAGATCTGTTTTTACCGATCAGCGAAACATGGAAGACGGAATTGATCAACCTTGGCTGCCCGCCGGAAAAAACGAGAGTCCATCGGATGGGAATCGACACCTCGAAATTTTCCGTCAGCCCCAGGAACTCCAGGACCTGTTGCAACATTCTCACCGTGGCCAGACTAGTTGAAAAAAAAGGCCTGAAGTATGCGATTCTGGCCCTGGCAGAGATGATCCGCAAGTTCCCAGATCTTGAGTTCACCTATCGTATCGCCGGGGATGGTCCTCTTCGCGAAAACTTACAGGACCTCATTGCCCAATCGGGCCTCGACAACCAGGTGCAGTTGCTGGGGTGGAAAAGACAGGATGAAATCCTCGACCTGATGAAAGACGCCGACCTGTTTCTCCTTCCCAGCGTGACCGATTCGACAGGCGACAAAGAAGGCATCCCGGTCGTCCTTATGGAATCGATGGCCCTCGGGCTTCCGGTAGTCAGCACCTATCACAGCGGAATACCGGAACTGGTGAAAAACAATGAAAGCGGGTTTCTGGTTCAGGAACGAGACGTTTCAGCCCTGTCCGAGCGAATTGCCCTTTTGCTCCGCCAGCCTGAAACGATGCGCGAAATGGGCCTGAAGGGGCGCCGATTCGTCGAGCAGAACTACGACATCAACCGATTGAACAATCAGCTTGAAGCCACTTTCAGCGATCTGCTGACTTCGGCTTAACCCAGGAAGGGATGATGTTTATGGAAGCCACATTCGATCACCCGGAGGCTTTCCCCGAGTCGATGAGCAAGCCATCGCCGGCGGTAAGTGTCATCATCCCAACCCACAACCGCGCCGAAATGCTGAAACGATCCGCGCAAAGCGTTCTTGACCAAACCTTTCGGGATTTTGAACTGATCATCGTCTCCGACGGCTCACTGGACCATACTGATGAGGTGACAGCCTCTTTTGCCGACAGTCGCATACGCTACCTGAAACATCCGGCCGCCCGGGGCGCCTCGGCGGCCCGAAATACAGGCATTCAGGCAAGCACCGGTAAATATCTCGCCTTTCTCGACGACGATGACATATGGCTCCCCCAGAAACTGGAGGTACAGGTCAAGGCTCTTGAAAATGCCGGCGATCGGGTGGGACTGGTTTACAACTGGATCGAATATTTCCAGGACGGAAAACTGATTTCAAAGCGCCACCCGACTCTGCGAGGGGATATTTTCCATGAAATGTTGGATCGGCAGGCGATCACCAACAGCTCCGCCCTGCTGATCAAAAGGGAAGTGATTTCGGTCATTAAGGGATGGGATGAAGAGCTACCTAGGGGAAATGACGGCGACTTCATTCGGCGAATCACCCAACACTTCGAGGTCGAATGCGTACCCCAGGTGCTGACCAAACTGTTCGTCGGACACCCTGACCGAATCAGCGTCAACTCAGATAAAAACCTGAGAAACGCCATCCACGCGTTTGAAAAACGGCTGAAAACTTTTCATGGCGATTTTGAAAGACACCCCGCGAAAAAGGCCAACGTATTGGCCGAAATCGCTCTTTACCAGTATAAAGTCGGCGAGATGAAGAGATTTTTGACCAACTTCGGAAAAGCCTTGAGGTGCAACACCAATTTTCCTCAGAAATTCCAACTGACCTACACGACTTTTAAAAAACTTGCTAAGTATATACTTGAAAACCAGATTAATTTGAAATCGCCTTTTAGAGAAAAGTCCTAACATAGGTATTTATATAAGACATGAAGTCTCTCGCTAAAAACACCTCAAGCCTTGATTATCTTCTGGTAACCTTGCTGGTATGCCTGTCAGGAAACCAGGCATTCACAGCATCTTGGAGACTTCAGGCGTCTTTGGTTTTGACCGCAGCTTTTTTGGGTGGGCTTCTCCTGGTAAAGAAAGCTCTGTTCATCAGCCATAGATTTCACATTGTCGCCTATGTATATTGTGCCATCCTCTTAATTCAATGCATCACCTTTAATTTCTATCCAAAAGCCACCTTGATCGGCTTCTTGATCCGGATTTTCATCGCTTATGCAGTCTTGATGGTGGTAAATAATTTTTCAACTATCTATATTAATGTTCTCTATTATACCGGCATCATCAGTCTAGGCTTCTACATTCCGGAGCAGGCCTTTAATGCAATTGGCCTAAGCTTCAGGTCTTTTTTTGAACCGATCCGAAAAATTGTCAATGTGCCCGGTGACTTTCACATCCTCATCTACAATTTCGACGTGCCCTATGAAATCCACAGAAATTCGGGGTTCTTCTGGGAGCCGGGGGCTTTTGCAGGCTACCTTCTGGTTGCACTTATTTTCCTCGGCCTGAAAAAACATGCCTTCTCTCCCGAATTCTACCGCCGTCGCCTTACCGTTCTGGTCGGAACAACCTTGACGACCTTCTCAACCGCCGGCTATCTGGTGCTGGGGGTGGTTCTGCTGATTCATGCAGGTATCCGGGTAAAATCCCGAGTGGCCCTGCTGAGAACGGTTCTGGTGTTAATGGTGGCCGTCCCGATTTTATCCTTTGCAGCTTACCGGACCTATAACAGCGGATTTATAAAAGAAAAAATCATCGAGCAGCACGAGCGGGTAGTAACCCAGGCCCACAACTGGGAAAGAACCCGCCTGGGAAGCCTGCTGTTCGACTGGGAATACATCAAGCGCCGTCCCCTCCTCGGTTGGGGACTGCACCCCCAGACGCGCTACATGCTCCATTTCGGACAGGGGGTTTCCGGCATGGGAAACGGGTTATCCGCAGCGCTCGGCAACATAGGGATAGTAGGTGTCGGCACCTTCCTCCTGTTTACCTGGACCGGACTGTCCCAGCTTTCCGGAGGCAACAGAAAACGCACCCTGCTGGCATTTCTGGCCATCCTGCTGATGCTGAACGGGCAGGCCTTCCTGAACTACCCCCTGTTCTGGGGGTTGATGTTCATGGGAAAGGAACCGGATATGAGGCAGCCTGACCACGCCGACCAGGCGCTTGAAGATTCGGCTTCAGCGGAGCTGGCCCATAAGTCTGCCTGGATTTGGAGGGTTCATCCGAGATGAAAATGAATGGAACCGATTGCCCGCAGGTCTGGTTCGCGATTCCGGTCTTCAACCGAATTGCCCTGACCGTCAGGTGCCTGAACAGTATCCGGAAACAGACCTGCTCAAACTACCGGGTGGTCGTCTGTGATGACGGATCGAGCGACGGGACAGCGGATGTTCTCGCCCGGGACTTCCCCGAGGTCGTTCTCCTCAAAGGGGATGGCAACCTGTGGTGGACGGGAGGGACCAACCGGTGCATCGAGTATATCCTTGCCCACTGCCGCAAGGGCGATTTCGTCCTGACCCTGAACAACGACCTCGAACTTAAGGGAAACTACCTGTCGGCCATGGTCGCGGCGGCCGCGAAGCACTCTGAAGCCATTCTGACGTCTGCTTCCTATGACATCCAGGACCCGACCCACCTGCTTCACCCGGGTGCCAGAGTCAACTGGTTGACCTCCAAGAGCAGGGAACTCGATGCCGGGCTTTTCAACCACAGCGGGCTGGCCGAAATCACCCATGCGCCCGGCCGTGGCACCCTGTTTCCGGTAAAGGTCTTCCGCGAGATCGGTTTGTTCGACTTTGAACACCTGCCCCATTACGGCTCGGACTACGACCTCACCCACCGTGCCCGACGAGCGGGCTACAGGATTTTTATCAATTACGATGCCTGTTTGTATTCTCATCCCGACATGACCGGTTCAATCAATTTCGGTCGTCGAAAATCCTTGCGGGATCTTTACCGTTACCTGACCCATATCAAATCACCGGCCTGTTTGCGTTACCGTTGGCGGGTGGCCATGAAGAACTGCCCCCGGCTGTTGCTTCCATCATTTCTGCTGCTCGATTCCCTGTTTGTTATCGGCAGCTATTTTAAAAAACCGAGGCCTCCAGAGGCTGAGATCGAAACCCCATGAGGCCCTTGAAAATTTAGCGGATTTTCCTATGAAACCCCAAGGAGAGAAAAACAATCCCTCCCGTGCCGATGCTCCCATGCGCATGGTCTTTATCGCCAAGGATGCTGCCTGGCAGAAGTATCGTAACGATGTACTTCGAAAGCTTGCGCGCACTTACAATTGCAAGATTGATGTCCTGACCTCCAGGGAGATTGCCCCGTACCTTGGGTCGGATTCGCACCTCACGTATGTGCCTTTGTGGTCACCTTTTTCATCCAGGACCAAACTCAACTTTTTCCCAGGAGCCATCTGGCACATCGTCAAGGTACGACCCGAGGCGGTATTTGGTTTGAACAACATCTCCAATCTAACCGAATATCTTCTCCTGCTCCTCTGCAAGGTGCTCGGGGTGAGGTTCGTCTGGTGGACCCACGGCTTTGACCACCAATATGTTAATCACGGTAAGCTTTCCCGGTTGAGAACCGGGATCATGGCCTTCTTCCTTCCGAAGGCCGATGCGATCATCACTTTTTCGGAAGCTGGTCGTCAGCACCTCCTTTCTGGCGCAATCGCCAAAGAAAAGGTATTCCACGCCCCCAATACTCTGGATACGGATCAACTTGAAGCCATTTTCCAAAAAAACGCTCAATATTCCCGTTCCGACCTGTGCCGGAAGTTGGGGCTGCCGGCGGAGCGAAAATATCTTATTTTCTGCGGTCGGCTGACCCCCAAGAAAAACGTCAAAGAGGCCATCGATGTGGCCGCATCCGTTCACGGACAACTGAGCGATGTCCACTTCCTTATCATCGGGGACGGCCCTGATCGTTCCCGGCTGGAGTCTTATTGCCAGGAGCGCCAATTCGATTTCGTCCATTTTTGCGGAGAAATCTACGATGAGGAACAACTTGCCCAGTGGTTCCGAGCCGCATCGCTGTTTCTCATGCCCAGATATGCCGGGCTGTCCATCGTCCATGCAATGAGCCAGGGACTTCCCTTCGCCACTACCCCTGACGACGAACATGGCCCTGAGTTCCAGTATGTTGAAAACCAGAAAAACGGCATCATCGAACCCCCGGAAAAAATCGCGGGTAAAATCATCGACCTGCTGCGCAATCCGGACAAACTCCAGCTCATGTCTCAAGAGGCGCGCATGACCGTAAAAAACCGGGCCGGCATTCAAGGAATGATCGAACAGATGTTCAAGGCACTTTCCCCGTCCGGGCAACGGCCGGGGCGAGTTCAGGAAGGGCATTAACCATGTGCGGTATCTTTGGAGCCGTCGGCAATTCAATCAATCCAGATAGCTGGCGGCCGGTGATCGCCGATGGATTGAAGGCCATGGCCCACCGGGGACCGGACCAGTCCGGCCTCTGGCCCGCCAGTGGGGCGGCCAAAAGCGGGGCGGTTTTGGGCCATGTGCGTCTGTCGATTATCGACCTGAGCGGCGGACGGCAGCCCATGGCCAACGAAAGCGGGGACCTGGTCCTGGTCTACAACGGGGAACTTTACAACTTCCTCGAACTGAAAAAACGGCTGGAGGGGCTTGGGTATCGGTTTCGTGACAAATCCGATACGGAGGTGGTTTTAAGGGCCTATGAGGCCTGGGGGGAGCGCTGCGTCCGGGAATTTCGCGGCATGTTTGCGCTTGCGATCTGGGACGGCCGAGCCGGCCGGTTGTTTCTGGCCCGGGATCACTTCGGCAAAAAACCCCTGTTCTACATGCGACAACAGGACGCCCTGATCTTTTCCTCGGAGATCAAGGCTCTTCTGCGCATCCCGGGGGTCAGCTTTCCGTTTAATTACGCCGCTGTTCCGGATTACCTGACCTATCGCTACGTCCCCGGTCCCGCGACCCTTTTTCAGGGGATCAATAAACTGGGACCCGGCGGTTATCTCATTTTTGAAAACGGGTCCCTGACCGAGGAGGCCTTCTTTACTCCCCCCGACCGGGCCGCCGGGCACGGAAAGTCGTCTGTTGATCGACCCGTTGAAGCCTTTCTCGAAAAACTCGATGAATGCGTGCGCATCCGCATGATCAGCGATGTCCCCTTCGGAGCTTTTCTCTCCGGCGGGATCGATTCTTCAACAGTGGTCGGCCTGATGTGCCGCCACAGCAGCCAACCGATCAAAACCTTTTCCGTCGGTTTCCGTGAAACCCGCTACAGCGAGCTTGACTATGCCCGCACCGTCGCCGGGCACTTCTCCACCGATCATCATGAGCTGGTGGTCTCCTCCGATGACCTGATTTCCCGCCTGCCCCAGCTGATTCGCTTCCGGGATGCGCCGGTTTCCGAACCCTCTGATATCCCGATCTACCTGCTGGCCCGGGAGGCCCGGAAAACCGTCAAGATGGTGCTCACCGGGGAAGGCAGCGACGAAATCCTCGGCGGATACCCGAAACACGTCTTCGAACGCTACGCAAGGCCCTATCAAATGCTTCCGGAGGTGGTTCGGAACGGCCTTTTCGAGCCTCTCGTCCGGGCTCTTCCCTATCGCTTCAGGCGGGCCAAAACGGCCATCATCAATCTCGGGCTCAGCTCGGCGGAAGAACGGTTACCCCGCTGGTTCGGGGCCCTTTCGACCAGGGAACAAAGCGCCCTGCTGGCCGACCCGCCGCCGGCCGCCGGTGCGGCCACCAGGGGTTCTCGGGAGCCGCTGCGAGCCGACCCGGGCAACAGTGCCCTGCGGCGCATTCTCTATTTCGATCAGACCAGCTGGCTTCCGGATAATCTTCTCGAGCGTGGGGACCGGATGACTATGGCGGCATCCCTGGAAGCCCGCATGCCGTTCATGGATTATCAGCTCGCCGCCTTCATGTCGGCACTTCCCGACCGTTACCGGGTCAGGGGATTTCGCACCAAATGGATTCTGCGCGAAGCCCTGAAACAGATGTTGCCGCCGGACATTCTCGATCGTCCCAAAGTAGGTTTTCGCCTTCCGGTTAATGAATGGTTTCAAAAAGGAATGAGGGAATACCTGTATGATCATCTGACCGGCAGCGGTTGCCTGACCGGCGGATTTTATCGACAGGAGGGGCTCAGGAAAATTCTGACCGACCACACCAGCGGCCGGCAGAACCATGAAAAGATCCTCTGGACGTTGATCAACCTTGAACTCTGGTGCCGAGAGTATCAACGGTGGCTCTCTACCTGACAACTCTCCTCGTGCCGAAACACCGAAGAGTGATCCGATGAACCTGAACTGGATGGTTCGAAGATTAAAAGCCATGGGGCCCGAAGAAGTGGTTCACCGCTTCGTCAGAGCCGGAGTCGACCGTCTTGAACGGCATCGACTTAAAATGGGCTGGAGTCCCCTTCCGCAGGAGGCGGTGAAACCGGGCTTTTCCCTGTTCCCGAAAAGCGCCGGAAATTGGCATCTGTTATGGGGCCAGAAATTCGCCCTGGAAGAGGCCGCGCTGGAGGCATTCCTCGCCGGGAGGATGGATGTTTTCGGCCACCAGGGCCTGCCGGTGGGCTCGCCCGTGCAATGGCACCGGGATCCTTTGACCGACACCGCCCTGCCCACCGGCCACGGTAAATCGATCGATTATCGGGATGAGCGGCTGGTCGGTGACATCAAGGTGGTTTGGGAGCTGGGGCGCCATCAGTTTCTGGTCCCCCTCGCCATCGCCTGGCTCCACACCGGGAATCCCCGTTATTACCGGGCTCTGGGGGCAAACATCAATAGCTGGCTCAAGGAGAACCCCTTTGGCAAAGGAGTTCACTGGTGCAGCGCCCTGGAACTGGCCCTGCGCCTGATCAGCTGGTCGGTGGTCCACAGCCTGTTGCAGCTTGGCGGGAACCCGGGGGGTATTTTTGCCCTCGCCGAGGACCCTGCCCGGCTCGGTCAGAGCATCTTTCAGCAGGCATGGTTCATTCGCCACAACCTTTCCCTCCATTCATCGGCCAACAACCACCTGATCGGCGAACTGACCGGCCTGTGGACCGCTGCCCGGGTGTTCTTTCTGGGACAGACCGGCAATGCCTGGGCACGTTTCGCCCAGCTCGGGCTTGAACAAGAAGCCGAACGGCAGATCTACCCGGACGGGGTCGACAAGGAACAGGCCTTTTATTATCACCTCTGGGTCCTGGAGTATCTGCTGTTCGCTAACCTGGTCGGGGAACGCTCCGGGGAGCCATTTTCTGCGAGGTTTCAGGAAAAAATCCTGAGAATGGCCCGGTTTCTCAGAGACATGCAGCCCCCCGGGGGGCTTCCTCCCAACATCGGGGATGCCGACGACGGAACCGTTCTAAGGTTCAGCCTGCAGGAGACGGAGAGCCCTTTTATCGAGGTTCTCGCCGCTGAAGCGGCGGTCCGCGGCGAAGCAGGGTTTGCAGAACGTTTCCAGAAGGCTTTCTGGTACCGGCTGATGGCCGGAGAGGCTCCCGGGAAACCCCTATCCGAGCCCCCGCCATCCCAAAGGCCTTACCCACGGATCTACCGGCACGGCGGCTATGCGGCTCTCGGCGATGGCCGCATCCATCTGGTCTTCGATGCGGGCCCCCTGGGCTACACCTCGATCGCCGCCCATGGCCATGCCGACGCCCTGAGTATCTGCCTGGCCATGGACGGCCAGTGGTGGCTTGTGGATCCCGGAACCTTCGCTTATCACACCCTGCCCGACTGGCGAAATTATTTCCGCAGCACCCCGGCGCACAATACCTTGACCATCGACGGGCGTAATCAGTCCCGGATGGAGGGGCCATTTCTCTGGTCGCGCCATGCCCGGGCCCGAATCGAAGACCAGGGCAGCAGCCCCCAGTGTCAGTGGGTCCGGGGTGTTCATGATGGTTACCAGGATTTAGGGATTGAGCATTTTCGGGAAGTCAGGGTTTATCCCGAGGAGCAAAAACTGGACATCTGCGACGGGCTGAAAGGCTCAGGCGAGCATGGACTGGGTCTTCATTTTCATTTCGCCCCGGATGTTTCTTTGCAGAGGCAGGGCGAACACCACTGGCTGGCCAGCAAAGAAAGCTCTCCGTGGCAACTCCACCTCAGGGTGGACAACGCTCTGCAATGGCATCTGGCCAAAGGGGAAACCGAACCGATTCTGGGTTGGTTCTCAGCAACGTTAGGGCACAAGGAGTCTGTTTATACACTTGCTGGGTCAAGAAAAGGGCGACTACCCGACCGCCGCATTAACACCTGTCTTTCATTCGTCAGGCGTGGGGCCTCAGGCAGTGCTTTCAAGCCCATATGCCCAGTTTCATCAATTGAATAAATCGGGGGAAACTATGAAAATAAGTGTATTTGGTCTTGGTTATGTCGGAGCCGTGTCGGCCGGTTGTCTGGCCAACGACGGGCACACCCTGATTGGGGTGGACCCCAACCGTACCAAGGTCGATCTGATCAACCGGGGGAAGTCGCCGATCATCGAAAAAGATCTGGAGGGTCTGATCGAGAAGGCTGTCGGCACAGGTCGTCTCAAGGCGACCACCGAGGCCGTCGAAGCCGTCGCCGGCACCGATTTGTCCCTGATCTGCGTGGGTACCCCAAGTCAGCTCAACGGCAACCTCGACCTGCGGTTCGTCCGCAGCGTCTGCGAGGAGATTGGCCGTGCACTACAAAAGAAGAAGGACTTTCATGTCGTGGTCAGTCGCAGCACCATGCTCCCCGGGAGCATGAAACAAGTGGTTATACCAACCCTTGAGGCTTTTTCCCAAAAAGCGGCCGGAGAGGGTTTCGGGGTCGGCGTCAACCCCGAGTTTCTTCGCGAGGGTACGGCGGTTCACGATTTCTACCATCCGCCAAAGACTGTCATCGGCGAAACCGACCCCCACAGCGGCGACCTGCTCGCCGATCTGTTCGCCAAGCTGGAGGCCCCTTTGCTGCGCACCAGCCTGGAAGTGGCCGAAATGGTCAAGTACACCGACAACGTCTGGCATGCAATCAAAATCTGCTTTGCCAATGAAATCGGAAACCTCTGCAAGTCGCTGAGCATCGACAGCCACCAGGTCATGGACATCTTCTGCCAGGATACCAAGCTCAATCTCTCGCCCTATTACCTCAAGCCCGGGTTTGCCTTCGGCGGCTCGTGCCTGCCCAAGGATGTCAGGGCCCTGACCTACATGGCCAAAATGCAGGACCTGGATCTGCCGATTCTCAATTCCATCCTGTTAAGCAACGAACACCAGATCGAGCAAGGGTTGAAGATGGTCATGAACAAGGGCCACAAAAAAGTGGGCGTGCTCGGTTTCAGCTTCAAGGAAGGCACGGATGATCTGCGGGAAAGCCCCATGGTGGAGATCATCGAACGGTTGATCGGAAAAGGATACGATATCCGGGTACATGACCAGAACGTAAGGCTTGCCAGCCTGGTCGGCGCCAATCGGGATTTCATCCTCAATCGGATTCCGCACATATCCAGACTCATGGTTGAAACCGTCGAGGAAATTCTGACGCATGCCGATACGGTCGTGGTCGGAACCAGATCGCCCGAATACTCAGAGGCCCTCCACCGGATCAACAGTAATCAAACCCTGGTCGACCTGGTGAGAATCACCAACCAACCCTTGGCCAATGGTGCGTATGATGGCATCTGCTGGTAAATCAAGAAAGGTTCTGATCATCATCGAAAACCTTCCCGCCCCCTTTGACCGGCGAGTCTGGCAGGAGGCCTGCACCCTGCGCGATGCCGGATATGGGGTCTGCATTGTCTGCCCGACCGGGAAAGGGTACGAGGATCGCTTCGAGGAGCTGGAAAATATCCCCATCTACCGTTACCGGCTTCCCACCGAAGGGAGCGGTCTGTGGGGGTATCTTGTCGAGTATTCCGCCGCCCTTTTCTGGCAGTTCGTCCTGTCGCTGCGAGTCTGGCACAGACATGGATTCGATGTCCTTCATGCCTGCAATCCTCCCGACAATATCTTTCTGGTGGGCGGCTTTTTCAAACTCTTCTTCGGAAAGAAATTCCTTTTCGACCATCATGACATCAATCCCGAGCTGTATGAGGCCAAATTCGGCCGCCGCGATCTGCTTTACCGCCTCATGCTGGTCTGGGAGCGCTGGACCTTCAAAACCGCGGATGTTTCGATCGCCACCAACAATTCCTACAAAAAAATAGCCATCGAACGGGGAAAGATGCCCCCCGAAAAGGTCTTTGTCGTCCGCAGCGGGCCCAGCCTGGAGCGGATGAAAATTCTGCCGCCGGTTGAAGCACTGAAAAAAGGCAGGAAGAGTCTCGTCGGCTATGTCGGGGTGATGGGAAAACAGGAAGGAATCGATTACCTCCTGCGGGCGGCAAGGCACATCGTCCACGAAATGGGCCGGACCGATATCCATTTCGGCCTGGTCGGAGGGGGGACCGAGCTTGACCTGATGCGCGGGTTGGCCGTCGAACTGGGGATTGCCGACTTCGTAACCTTTACCGGCCGCGTCCCCGACCGTGAAATGCTCGAAATGCTCAACACGGCCGATGTCTGCGTCAATCCCGACGTGGCCAACGAAATGAACGACAAGTCGACCATGAACAAGATCATGGAATACATGGCCCTGGGAAAACCGATCGTTCAATTCGATCTGACCGAGGGCAGATTCTCAGCCCAGGAGGCCTCCCTCTATGCCAGGGAAAATGATGAAATCGACCTGGCGACCAAGATCGTTGAGTTGATCGACAATCCGGATCGCCGGGAAATGATGGGGGAATATGGTCGCCAGAGAGTGTTGCAGCACCTGGAATGGAGGCATGAAATCCCCAAACTGCTGGCGGCCTACGAGTCTCTGTGGCGATAAAACCAATTGAATAATGCGAAATGTTCCTCAAAGGAGACGGGTATGTTGTCCTTTATCATTCCTCTCAGATCGAAAAAGGCTTCAAACAATTGGGATAAGGTCGTTCATGATTTCAACATGACTCTGAAGTCGGTGCTGAACCAGCTCGATCCCGATTTTCGAGTGATCGTGGTCTGTACCGACCTACCGCCGATGCCCGATGATGACCGGATCGAAGTCATTCAGATCGAATCCAATTACCGCAATGTCTGGGACGGGGCGCCCGACAAATGGAAGAAAATCAAGGCGGGGTGCATCCGGGTGAGAGACTATGGAGGCGGGTATATCATGGTCGTCGATGCCGATGACCTGGTGAGCAACCGCATCTCGCGATGGGTCAACGCCAACGGCAAAGAACACGGATTCTATGCCAAAACCGGTTACGAATATGATGACCGGGCGAAACGCATCATTATCGCTCCCAAGTTCTGGAATCTGTGTGGAACCTGCGCAGTATTGAACTGTTCGGAAACGGATCTTCCCGCCAGCCAGGACGATCCCGACGAAAAATATACAGTCCTTGCCGGCCACACCAAGTGGAAAGGATTGTTCGAACAGGCGGGAAGGCCCTTGACCCCGTTCCCGTTTCGACCCGTGGTGTACAAAATAAATACCAACGAAAATATCAGCCTTCAGAAAAACAATGTGGGTTTCAAAAGAAAAATGCTGAGAAAAATCTTCAAGGGATTTCCGGTGAGCGAGAAAATTCGAGCGGAATTTTCTCTGCATGATTAACAGGCCCCTTATCGGTTGCCCTGCAGTTCCTCCAAACGGGTCCGTACCGAGTGGTTTCCCGGATCGAGCAGTAGTGTTTTGCGGTACTCTTCGATCGCCCGGTAGGTAATTCCCATGCTTTCATAAAGGCCGGCGATCCGGCCGCGCAATTCGGGGCTCTCCGGAAAGACCCGGACGGCTGCCTGCAGCGCCTCGAGCGCCTCCTGGAACTTGCCGCGGGCGGCAAAGTAATCATGGACCCGCCAGAACGGGGTCAGGCTCGGCCTGGCTTCCCCCGCGGCATGGATCAGCGCCGCATGGTAACTCGCCTCGGCGGCATCTTCCTTTCCCTCAGCGGCAAGAAAATCACCCATGGCGATCAGGGGAATCGATCTTTCCGGCAGGGCCCGCTTCATATCCGCAGGCTGCAGACCGTAGCGGTTCATCAGGGCCAGATATCCCGGTGCCTGCTCGGGGAACAGCTCCAAGGTCCGGCGGATTTCGTTCAGGGCAGCTTCCAGCCGCTCGTTCTCCAGATACCATACAACCAGAAACTGGCGCATGGCTTCCGATCCCACGCCGCTGTCCACCCCGGCCTGCAGCAAGCTTTCAGCCTTTTTCCCCTGGCCTAGAGAGGCCAGAATCATTGCATTGGCCTGCAGATAGTCGCTGTTGAGCGGATCAAGACGCAGTGCCTCGACGTGAAGAGCGAGCGCATCGTGGTCGTCCAAGGATTGAGGACCGAGCCGGGCCCGTGCAAAGCGGTAGCGGCTTTCGAGAGGGGCATACCGCACCGCCCGGAGGGCCGCTTCCTGGAAAATCGGATTGGCTTGTTGACCATCGCGGGCAGACCAATCGACAACGGCCAAGGGGGCAAAACTGTGTCGGGCAAGGAATTCCCCGCTGAAAAAAAGCAGGTACCCGACCGACACCGCCATTGCAGATCCCCCCAGAGCACGCAAGCCGCTGTCGGTCAGGACCGCAACGGATTCGGCCTCCTCTGGCCGTAGGGCTCTGGAACGAGAAGCCGTTGCAGCAAGGCCCGCCAAGAAAAACCCATAGGACCCGTACGTCGGAAAATCCATGCTCTGGCCGGCCAATCCGAGGACCACAACACCCCAGATCCCCGCAAGACTCCCGGCAAAGAGATAAATAGCGGTATGATTGCGCCGCGCACGCCAGGCCGGAAACGTCTGCAGGAACAGGGAAACCAAAAAAGCCAACCCCAGAATCAGGACCATCGGGCCGCCACCGGTCAGAAGGGTAAGCAGACCGACCGGGGGCCCCACCGTTAAACCCCGGGCCGGCACCGCCGTACGGTAGCGGGAGGCAATGGTTTCAAAGGTACCCAGCCCGGTTCCGGCCACGGGGAAATCGCTGACCATTTGCAACCCGTCCTTCCAGGTCTGGGAATAGCTGGCTATCTCGGATACACCGTCTGGTTCACTCGAAGAGAACCGGCTTCCGGTTCCCGTCAGCAGAATCGTTGTCAGCAGGATCACTGATGAGAGCGTCAGCATGACTCCCCGTCTGCGGGTATGGCTGCGAACCATCAGCAGCACCCCGAACATCAGCAGCGCCGCCAGAGAGGCAAAGGCACCCCAGAAACGCAGAGTCAACAAAACGTAAATGGCCGCCAGCCCGGCAGAGAAAATCAGCAGCAGAAAAGGATGGCCTTCCGGCCGGCCAAGCATGTCGACTAGGGTTTCGCGCAACGTTGCATAACGCACTTGCGGCTTCAAGGCAAAAAAGAGACCCAGAATCACCGGCAGCATCATCACCGCCAGTCCCAGCACCGCGGAAGCGAAAGGAGCCCGGCCGACCTGAGAAAAGGTTTGAGATAGCCAGAGAAGTTTTAGCCCACCCAGCAGAAATGCCACCCCACACCCCAGTGCGACCAACATTGCAGTCTGTTTCAACTGCTGGCGTTCGGCCAGAATCTGTTGAGTTGCCAGATAGGCCGCGACCCATGCGCTCAACAGGAACAACCCCTTCACCGTCGCAGCGGGGTTCACTGAAAGAGGCATCCAGACACTCGGGCTGACGATCCAGATCGAACCCGAATAAAGTTGCCAGGTCGTGGGCGAAAGGAGTTTGATCCCCCCGGGCGGCAAAGGGATCAGCTGGATCAGCACCAGCAACACCAGAAGCACCAGGGGCAACAGACCCGAGCCCCGCTTGAACCGGGTCCGGCCAAGCAGAGCACTCTGCAGGCAGAGAAGTAGAACCAGCAGAAACCCGCCTCCAGCCACAACCTGGGCCATGCCGGGCTCAATGACCAGCATGAGGGGGAGCAGGACGAGAATCGCCTGGAAAAGTCTGAGTGTCGATTTACTCATTGATCGACTGTCCCGATACGACAAGGGCCGGATTGTCTGCGACCAACCGCCTGGCGGCGGTTTCGCCGACGATCCGGCTGGCGGCCCGGTACCCGGCCGAGAGCTGCGGCTTTCGACCATCCGAGGAGTGGGAATCGGAAGCCAGAAAATGAACCACCTGCCGTTTAAGCAGGTAACGGGCGCAGGCTCGGGTGTCGGGTCCGAACCCTCCGGTGAGGCTTTCCGCGGTCATCTGGATCAACGCCCCGGCAGCCGCCAGTTCCAGCACCTGATCCGGTCGACGCTTTACCGTGGGGTTGCGCTCGAGGTGAGCGAGGATCGGCCTGAGCCCCGCCGAGAGGCAATTGAAAACGACCTCAGGGGCATTTTGGGGTAGATGACTGTGGGGGAACTCAAGCAGAACATAATCGGTGCCGTTAATCGTGTGCTGCTTCAGGTACTCGACATTCAAGGTAGCGCAGTTCTCCGCCCCGGGCAGAACCTCCAGGTCGATCCGCTCCTGCTGCAGAACCCAGTTCAGGCAATCCACGCCTTCCCGCACGGATTCGGGTTCCGGAAGGGCGCCCGCTACATGGGGAGTCGCCACGACCTGGCGGATTCCGTCAGCCACGGCGATCCTCGCCATATTCAGCACCTCTTTCAAGCGTCTCGGTCCATCATGGTCAATGGCCGGCAGTGTATGGCAGTGAAGATCGATCATGGCAACCCCCTGTTACAGAGCCCTCCGGGCATGTTTGTAACAAAAAAGTTCAGCGGACTGTTTTACTGCTTCCAAGAGGAGGGGTCAGCCGAGATTCCGGGATCGGTTCAGGTCTGTGGTCATAATACTCGTAATAGTAGTATCCCGATTTACGCATATCGAGGCCGTTGACCACCAGACCCAGGACATGGGCCTTGACGTCGTGCAAAAGCTTCAGAGAGCGCCGAGCGGCATCGTAGGTAGTCCGACGGGCATGGGTCACCAGCAGGGTGCCCTCGAAGACGCGACTCAGAATACGCGCGTCGGCCACCGAAAGGAGCGGGGGCGAATCACTGATGATCACGTCGAATTCCTGCCCCAGGGTGTCAAGTAACGTCCTCATTCGGCTGGAAGCAAGCAGTTCCGAAGGGTTCGGTGGAACCGGTCCGGCCGGGATGACGGTCAGAGTGGAAACCGGTCCTTTTTCGAGGATATCCCCGCCGGTCGTTCCGGCAAGGTAGGTGCTCAATCCTTTTTTATTTCCCAGCTTGAAGATCTTGTGCAGGCGAGGCTTGCGCAGATCGCCATCGATCAGCAGCACCCGGTTCTCGGCCTGGGCCAGTGCATAGGCCAGATTGACCGAGGTGGTCGTCTTCCCCTCGCCCATGGCAGGACTGGAGATCAGAATCCGCTTCGGCGGGGCATCGGCCGACGACAGAAGCAGGGCCGTTCTCAGGGCGGCATAGCTTTCGGCAAAAATCGACCGCGGATCCTTGAGCAACGCCTCTTCGATTTTGCGGCCTTTCTCGCTCCAAAGGGTTATCGCGCCAAGCACCGGGGCTCCGAGGGCCCCTTCGGCATCTTCAGGATCCTTAATCGTGTTGTCCAGGTATTCGAGCAAGAAACAAAGCCCCATGCCGCCGAAAAGTGCCACCATAAGACCCACTGCGGCATGGATGGGTTTTTGCGGAAAGATCGGGTCCTTGGGGATACGAGCTTTCTCCACGATCCACAAGTTGACCACCTGCTGGTTCTCCCCCGTAATGCTCTGCTCTTTTACCCTGGCCATCAGAGCGTCATACAGTTGGCGGTTTGTTTCCATCTCCCGTTTTAGAACCCCGTACTGGATATATTTTTCGTTGAGGTTGAGCGCCTCCGATTTGGTCTTGTCCAACTGCAGCCGCAAACTCTCCTCAGTTGACCTGGCCAGTTCATATTCATTTTTTATCGACTCGATCATTCGAGCGATTTCATGCCGTTTTTTACTTTTCAACACATCCAGGTCACGAACGGCCTTGCGCATGGACGGGTGTTTGGAACCATACTTCCCCGAAAGCTCCATGATATATTGCTCCGCCTTCAGAATCTGCGCCTGCAGGGTTTCGAAGGCGCTGCTCGAGGCAATGGCCGGCACGGTTTCGGCCGCGGCCGGATTGCCGGACACCTGACGGGCCTTTGCATAAAGGGCTTCCATCTCCTTGCGTTTGGACTCGGCCTTGACCAGATCAGTGGTAAGCTGGGTAAGCTGCTGTGGAACAACCGCCAGACGATCCTCCAGCGTCACCAGCGTATTGGTTCGCATATATTCCTGCAGCTCACGTTCCGCAGCCTCAAGTTTGAGGCGCTCTTCGTCGGCCTTCTCCGACATCCAGCCGAGGGTTCGGCGGATGGATTCCATCTTCATGTCAAGTGTTTGCTCTATATATGCCTTGGCAATGGTATTCGCGACCAATGCCGAAAATTCAGGATTGGGAGAGCGGTAACTGATGGCCACAATCCGACTGTTGAGAATCGGTTGGACCTCGATACCCTTGGTTATTTTTCCGGCAATTTGGTCGAGCCTTGATAATTCGGGGCTAGTCGAGCTGGTTATTGGATTGTCAAGCCTCAAGACCCTAAGCACTGCGTCCTTGACTGCGTTTTTTGAACGACTCAACCAGTCCTTGACCGGCCTGAGAATCGCAAACGCCCCTTCCCTGTCACCGACAAAAGCAGCGTAATTTTCTTCCAGGTCCAGCATTTCTACAACCCGGCGGGCAACCGCATGACTCTTGATCAGCTGAAACTGAGTATCAAAAAATTCCGGATCATCCTGGTTATAGTAATATTTTCCGGTCAATCCCGGCGGATCGACCTTTTCAATCAGTACTTGGGTGGTGCCCTGGTATTGAGGCGTAAGAGCAAAGGTTACCAACATGACCAGGGCAAAAGACGTCACCCCAAAGGAAATTGCTACAGATCGGCGCTTGCTGACGACTTTCAGGTAGTCCCGCAATAAAATACCTTCATGCTCGGTTGCCATAGGAAAAAATCCTCAATGGGTTAAGCAGGTCCCAATCGCCTCCTTTGTACCCTGGCTTTTCCTCGGAAGGCGACACCCTTCCAGTCATTCAGAAAAAGCTCTCGGGTACGACCATTACGTCATCGGGCAAAACCGGCTCATACATGGATACCCTTTCAATCACGTGTTCCTGGCCATTGATTTTGCGGATGATCTTCACCCGTGTCTTGGCCGCCAGATTTGTGAAACCACCGGCCATGGTAATCGCCTTGATCACTGTCAGACCTTCCTCCAGCCGGTAGGTATCGGGCCTTTTGACCTCTCCGGTAACGTAAAAGATGCCGGCTTTGGCTACGTAAACGTTATCACCGTCAAGTATCAGCACATCCGCAGAGGCATCCTTACTTTCCATTAAGTCTTTCAGATTGATCGTCAAAGCCTCCTCAGCCTTCCGCCCCTCAGCCTTACGGTGGATCGTAACCCTGTCTCCGGCATCCTTCTGCAGACCTCCCGCCTTCGAGATGAGTTCAAGCAAGGTGGTCAGACCCGACAGCTCATACAACCCGGGCTTGTCCACCTCCCCCATGATGGTGACCTTCTTGCTGCGAAACTCTTCGATGAAGACCGAAACCTGGGGATTGATGATGTAGTCGCCGCTGAGCCGGCTGGCAATGACATCGGCCGCCTGATAGACCGTCAAGCCGCCGATCTGTACCTGGCCGATCAGCGGAAAATGAATCTGACCGCCGCTGCTCAGCCGCACCACAGTGGTCAGGTCCGGATGGTCATAGACGGTGACCTTGAGAATATCCCCATCGCCGACCCGGTAATCGCTGTTATCGGCCATGACCGTCCCCGCCAGCCCGAGCCATGCCAGAAGGATGGTCCAGAAGACGATTCTTTTCATGGGTGACCTCTCTTTTCTCCGGCGCCAGCTGACGCGCTTGCATCCCTGATGGCGGGGCAGGCTCAGAGTGCCAGGGTGAAACTCAGATAAAAGGTGTTGGTGCCATAATCGAAGACGTCGAAATTCGAGTCCCGCTCCTCATAACCGTATCCCGCGCTGAGATTGAGCCACGACCGGAGGGCATACCCCAGATCGATTTCTCCACCGAAATAGTCATCCCTGCGTTCGTCAACGGTGGCTCCGATGATGATTGCTCCGGAATAATCATCACGATAGTAAAATGCCCGGGCATTGGCCCTGATCCTGGGAGTGATCCGTTGGCTGTAGCCGACCTGAATGCGATCGCTCAGGATGTCTCGGGTCCCCTGAATGTCGGTTTCGTTGGTTCTACGCGAGGCACGAAGGTTCACCGAAGTCTTGGGGGTAAAGTGATGATCGACCCGCCCTTCGAAAATGAAGTCGCCCCGGCTGTTGTTCCCGGAGCCGTTGAAGTCTTTTTGTCCATACCCCACCTGTACGCGCCCACGGGTTTTGTCGGTAACGTCCCAGTCGAGGCCGGTGAAGACGTTGTGCTCGTTGCTATCGGCCTGGATATCCTCATCGTAGGCAACATCGGTAAATTCATATCTGACAAAAGCGGAAAGTTTGGGCAGCATCTGGTAGAAGACATAGGTTGAGAACTGGTTGTCCACGCGATCCCTGAAACTTCTCCGGTCTGCACTGTAATTTACCGAAAACAATGAGTAGTCGGCACGCAGCCGGAGCTTGGGGCCGACCGGATAAAATGCAAGCACAGTGAAAAAATTGGAACTGAACCGGTCCAGCTCCCGGGGGTCGTTGACACCGGTGGAAAATTCATCGTAGTTGATTTCAAAAACATCCAGCAGCTCAACCGACAGGCCACCGCGAAAATTGTAGTTGATCAACCCCTCGGCCCGTTGGTTGGTCCGGTCTTCTTCGGAAAAATTATTATGCAGGATAATGTCGGACCGATAGAGAGCGTACGTCTGCAGCCGTCGTTCCGTCTCGATCCGGAAGCGACTTACGTCAAGCCCCCCGGGGGAGGTGTTTCGCGTATCGACCTGCGCCATTCGCTGACGACTGCCCGGCAGCGCCAGCCAGATTCCCGGCGAAAAGGTACTGATAAAATCGGAAGCCTTGTCCAGGTCACTGTTGAAAAGGTTGTCGGTATACAACTCTTCGAAGCCGAAAAACGGATGAATGTAGCCTCGCCGGACATCGAAGATATCTCTTCCCGTACTCGGGTAGATATCCGGATCACCCAAATAAACATCCCCAGGCCGAGCTTTCACCGGGACGTCCTCCGCAGCCCACCCCGCCACCTGCATCAACACAAAAACAACCAGCGCCATCAAAATTCGTAACATCAAAATCAAGACCCCTCTCTTTCAAAACAACCTCGATGAGCAATGAACATCATGAGATTGAAACCCGCCCCCCTTCCTGGTAATTGGCCGGCAAGACTCTTAAACTCCCTGGTTAGGCAATTATAACAATAAAGGTTTAATGCTCCAGCATGGCAAAAAATTAAATCCCCTTTACCGACCCTCCCTCACCGCGGGGGTGGTGCCATGAAGCAAGGCCAATCTCCTCCCTCGATTAATGAATTTAGCCCCCTCTCCGGGGAGGGCGCTTCTCAAAAGTCTTGGCCAACCTGACGCGAATAAGGCTTATATATTCGGATTGAAAACGGAAGGCGTAATTCGTAACGAGTTAAATCCTTAAAAACCCGATCACGATCACGCCTTACACATTTTCAAAATACTTAACGCCCCGTTCCCAGCAGCACCGCCGGCAGCGTCTTGAGCAGCAGCTTCACATCGAGCAGCAGGGACCACCTGTCGATATACGCCAGGTCCATGCGCATCCACTCCTCGAAACTGACGTCATTGCGGCCGCTCACCTGCCAGATGCAGGTCAGCCCCGGCTTCATCGAAAGTCGCCGGCGTTGCCAGTGGTCGTATTCCTTGACCTCGGAGGGGATCGGCGGGCGCGGCCCGACCAGGCTCATCTCGCCGCGCAGCACGTTGATCAACTGGGGCAGTTCATCAAAGCTGGTTTTGCGCAGCAGCCTGCCAATGCCGGTCACCCGAGGATCTTCTTTGATCTTGAAGACCGGGCCATCCATTTCATTGGCCGCTTTCAGATCCTCTCTCATCTTTTCTGCGTCCACCACCATGGTTCGGAACTTGAACAGGGTAAAGATCCTGCCATTGAGCCCGTAGCGAGCCTGGCGGAAAAGGACCGGCCCCGGACTGGAGATCTTGATGAGGATCCCCACCAGAAGAAACAGCGGGGAGAGCACGAGCAGACCGACGGCCGCCAGAACTCGGTCGAGGATCGACTTGACCATCAGCTCGATCTCCTTGCGCGGAGTGGAACGCATGGACAGGGTTGGAATGCCGACGAAAGACTCGATGAAAACCGAGGCGACCGAGGGTTTGTAGGTCAGTTTCTGGATCTGCCAGTCCGGCAGTACCCGCACGTTGACCCCCTGTTCCTCGGCAAAATGAATGTATTGGCCGACATCGTCGATTTTTAGCAGGGGAATGGCGAAAATTACCTCGTCAACCGGGCGGTCGAGCAGCAGGTTGCGAAAATCGCTCAGCGACCCGATCACCTGAACCCCTTCGGCCACCTCGGCGCCGACCTGATCGGAATCCACCTCGAGACAGCCGATGATATGGCAACCGGCCTCTTCGTTTCTGCGCACATAGGGGATCAGTTCCCGGGCCCGCTCACGGCTGCCGATCACCAGGATCTCCTTCTGATCGATGCCGGCTCTGGCCTGAAAGCTGCGGTAAGCTCTGGCGGCGGCCCGCGAGGAAAGCAGAAATAGAATGTCGAACCCGACAAACAGTCCTAGCAGCAGGCGACTGAACTGGGTATGCACCGTCAGGTAGGATATCAGAACGGCTCCGCCGGCACCGATCACCACCGCGGCGACAAGCCTCACAAAGGTTCTGGCGAAGCCTCTTCGGCGCTTGGGCTGATAACACCCAGCCAGATCGTAGGCCACGCTGCAGCTGAACAGAGTGGCCAGAAACAGCAGCTGGTATTCAGCCCCCCTCGGAACATCGGCGAGACCTCCCACCAGGAACATTTTGGCGTAGACCGCGGCAACAAAGGCCACTCCGGTCAACAGAAGATCGAGAAGCCGCTGGCCTCGGCCCTGAAAACCCCTTCCCTCACCTATCTGAACCACCTGTTCCATCTGCATAACACCCTCTTTGTTCACCATCTATCATTCCAGACCCATCACCCGGCTTTCCGCCGGGAAACCCGTCCGGACTATTGTCCAGCTTAATTATTCACAACTAATCGTCCTTCCATTTCAGAATAGATTAGGAATGGGGCAAATCAATCCACCCAACGGCTGAATTAAGGACAATAATGGTTTTATTTCAAGTTAAACCTTTCGTTTTGAGATTAATGATATACAGGCGGTAAAGAGAAGCAGCAGAACACCCTATATGGTGGCGTTTCTGCTCATGCGTTCCTTGGCCTGCAAAACTAGCTTGAGACGGGAAGAGACGCCGAACTTTTTGTACAGGTTGTTGCAGTGGGACTTTACCGTCTGTACGCTGATACATAGCTTCTGGGCGGTTTCCTTATTGGTAAAGCCGGAGCACAGATAGTGGAGAATTTCGGTTTCCTTCTTGGTCAGCCGTATATCATCTTTAGTCCCCCCGGGGGTGCAGATCGACTTCTTGATGGTTTTGTGATCGATCCACAGATCGCCCGAATAGACCTTGAGAATGGCCTTTTCCAGCATCTCCGAATCGGCATTTTTGGTCATGATGCCGGCCAGGCCCTTTGCCACCAACCCCTGCAGACCGCCATAGGTCAGAAACGTATCGCTGTCATCGGTTACCAGCAGAACCTTGACCGGCTCTTTGTTGGCAGAAACCTCAAAGACGGAATTGCAGCAATGGTCGTCGACAAGAAAGAGGTCCGGCTGATACTGAGCCATCTGAAACAGATCGTTGCTGTTGCAGGCAATACCGATCACATTGATTTTTTCGTTATCTTCCAGAAGTCTTTTCAACCCTTCCCCAAAAAGGTAGATGCTGCAGCATATCAACAGTTTGACCGACATCCCTGAATCCTCCCTGTTCGTTCGTGCTGTGTTGTGGGTCAAATAAAGGACTCTGCGAACAATCCCATCACAAGTAAAATCCGCCTCCTCATGGAACACCTCCTTTTCAGTGCAACCGCCTGGGTAAAAAGCCCAAGCAAAATTAACCATAACTAACTATTCTTTCTTAAAGGTTGCACATTTTCTGTCGCTGTCAAGGAGGAAATGGGAGCAGATTTTCGCAAATTCTCCGAAATTCTTTATTGGATCTAAAGTCTCAATTTATTTAATTAATATTCAACCTATCTGATTGACTAGGTTTTAATTCCGGGAGCCCGGTTCATTTCAAACTTTAGATCAATCCTTTTGGAAAAATTTAAGGTGGCATTTTTATTCCAATAAACGCTATCTTGTCAGCTTCCGTAAATCGGACAACAGCCCATCGGTCGGGAGTAGCAGACAACTGGCTCTTTTCAGCTCTGCGCTCCCCAAATGGCCTCCCAATGTACTCAATTGGTACATGTTTTGCTGGTACAAATGGCATATTTCATCCAAGGAGGGACTATGCCTCAACTCAAAATAATCCTGGCCACCGCCAGTGTGATCTTCCTTCTTGTCGGTACGACCGCGCTGGCCATGGATATCACCCTGACGTGGAATCCGAACGAAGAGCCGAACGTGGCCGGCTACAAGCTCTACTACAAGGCCGGAACTCCTGACCTGCCTCTCGATGGATTGAATGCCGCCGAAGGCGACTCGCCGATAGACGTCGGCACCGCCACCACCGTAACCCTCAATGTGCCCGACGACGGTCAGATCTACTACTTCGCCGTCACCGCGTATAACACCTCGGGGTATGAAAGCAGCTACTCCAGCATTGTCGCCAGCGACTGGGTTCCGGCCCTGCTTGCCCCCGAACCCGGCACCACCGACGTTACCCCTGTCATGTTCAGCTGGAGCGAACCTCCCGTCGAATACCCCATCGACTATTTCACCTTAATCTACGGCACCGATCCTGCCCTTCCCCTCGCCGGTGCCACCATTGCCGAGGTTAGGTTCCCGGCACCGGTCAAAGCACTGGCCGGAGTGACATTTATCGGGCTGGTCGGGCTGAACCTGGGCCGCGGCCGGGCCAGAAAAAAACTGCTGGCGCTGATGCTTCTCGCCACCCTGGCCGCGGTCACCGCCACCGGCTGCGGCGGAGGCAGCGGAGGCGAAGACGGGTCCAGCGCTATCAGCCCCGTAGTCTTTCCAGGAGGACCAAATGACGCCAGCGACCCAGGTGCTCCCGATAACCAGACGGCCACCGCCTCCGGAACCATGGTGGTAACCAACCTGATCGACAGCTATTACACCGCCGTCGATCTGCAGGCCGGCCTCACCTATTACTGGAAGGTTATTGCGGTGGACGATATGGGGTATGAATATTCGAGCGTGACGGGGAGTTTTATCGCGGAGTGATTTTTCACCGCAGGGGGCAGCGGGTGCAGCGGAGAGCTGAACTATCGAGCATCAGTAATGGGACTCCGATGACCGCTGATCAAGCCAGAATCAATCCGTTTTCAACGGTTTAAATCAGAACTTATCAGACTTGATCAGCGTCCCAATTGTCTTCAGGTTTTGTCTTTTTCTCAAAGTTTTTCTCAGCGCCCCCTGCGTCCTCTGGTGAGCACAGCGAAGGGACGGCAAAAAGATTTCGGTTTTCAAGCCTCAAACATGCAGCCCATGCTTCTTCATCAAGTCGTACATTGTCGGCCGGCTGACGCCGAGCACTTCGGCGGCGCGGGCCATGTTGCCCGCCTGTTTTTCGATTGCCTTGACCAGCAACTCCTTTTCCACCATCCCCCGGGCCTCTTTCAAGGTCAGGCCGCCCAGGTCAAAGCCGTTGCCGGTTGAGATCGGCACCTCGCTGGCCCGGTCTTTGGTCACGTCCGCAGCCGGGGCGAAACCCAGGTCACCGGGCTCGATGATCGGCGCCTCGGCCATGACCACGGCCCGCTTGACCCGGTTTTCCAGCTCCCGCACGTTCCCCGGCCACGAATACTCGTGAAGACCCTTGAGGGCGGCGGCGCTGAACCCCCGGGCCTTTTTGTTAAACTCGCTTCCGAAACGGCGCAGAAACAGGTTGGCGAGCAGCACCACGTCCTCGCCCCGCTCGCGCAGGGGCGGCAGCTGAGTGCTGATGACTCCGATACGGTAGTAGAGATCCTCACGAAAGGCGCCGATTGCGATTGACTTTTCCATATCGATGTTGGTAGCGGCGATGATCCTGGCATCGACCGCAATATCCTCGCGGCCGCCAACCCGCTGAATAACCTTCTCCTGCAGAAAGCGCAGCAGCTTAACCTGCAGCGCCGGCGGCATCTCGCCGATTTCATCGAGGAACAGGGTCCCCCCCTGAGCGTATTCGACCTTACCCTGCACCCGGGTCTGGGCCCCGGTAAAGGCTCCCTTCTCGTGACCGAACAGCTCGGCCTCCAGGAGATTTTCCGGAATCGCCCCGCAGTTAATCGGGATAAAAGGGCCGTCCTTGCGCAGGCTGTTGCCATGGATCGCCCTGGCCACCAACTCTTTGCCGGTGCCGCTGTCGCCGAGGACCAGCACCGGCACGTCGATGGAAGCAACCTTGCGGATGGTGGCGAACACTTCCTCCATCTGCGGACAGGCCCCGAAAATGCCGTCCATGCCCTTGGTCTCACCCAGCAATTCCCTTTGCAGCCGTTTGTTGTCCGCCTCCAGCGCCGCCAGGTGAAAGGCCCGCTTCAAAATCACCTTGAGCTCGTTCAACTCAAACGGTTTCTGGTAAAAATCGTAGGCCCCCAGGTGCACCGCCCGCAGGGCATTCTCCCGCTCCTCGTTCCCTGAGATAACGACCACCTTGGTCGCAGGGCTGATCCGCAGCACCTCGTCCAGGCACCGCAATCCCTCCGCCGCCCCATCGACATCCGGAGGCAAACCAAGGTCCAGGGTCATCACCTTGGGCCGCTGTTCGCTGAACAGCTTCAGCGCCTCGGCCGCGTCACTGGCGGGGATAACCTGATATTCCTTCCCCAGGCCCCATTTGAGCTGTTTACGAATTTCCTGGCTGTCATCAACGACTAGAAGCTTTTCCATGTTCATTCACCGCAGAGGGCGCAGAGAGCGCAGAGAAAAGATAGAGAAGTTCAATAATTGTGCACAATTCGCCGTATTCCCTCCTTCAGGAATTCGACGTTGAAATTGATCAAAAGGCCCAGTTTTCGATTGGACATTTTCAAATAGGAAAGGATTTGAGCATGGTGAATGGGGAGAATCTTGTCGACAGATTTCAACTCTATGATCACCTTATCATTTACCAAGAGGTCAATTCGATATCCGCAATCCAAGGTCATACCGCGATAACTCACCGGCAGTTCTTTTTGGTTTTCAACATCAAGGCCTTGATCTGCCAATTCAAAAGCCAGGCATTTTTCATAGGTAGACTCCAGAAGGCCCGGCCCTAATTCACGATGGACCTTTATCGCACACCCAATAATTTTTTCTGTCAACAAATTCAAGTCCATCGATTTTATTGAAGCCTCTCTCTCAAAGCCTTTCTCTGCGCCCTCCGCGTCCTCAGCGGTGAAAAAGGTTCAGGTTTAAACGTCTCTCAGCAAGCCTCTCGAGCAACAGTTACGTCAGCGCCCTCTGCGGTAAATCCAGCGTTTCCCGCCAGCGGCAGCAGCACGGTAAAAACCGTCCCCTCCCCTTCCCGGCTTTCCACCTCGATCCGACCGCCATGGGCCTCGACCACCTGCCGGCACTGGTACAAGCCGATGCCGAACCCCTTCTTCTTGGTCGTTTCGAACGGCCGGAACAGGCGGTTACGGATGAACTCTTCCGACATCCCGCACCCATCGTCGCTGACCCTTACGAATGCCATGTCCCCCCGGCCGACTGCTACCATCACCGGTGCCTTGCCGGCGCAGGCCTCGCGGGCGTTGAGGACCAGGTTGAGCACGACCTTCTGAATCTCGGCCGCGTCCATCATCGCCAAAACGGCGTCGCCCGAAACCGTAATGTGGTTGCCGCCGGCCAGCCGGACGCCTTCTTCAGCGGTTTCGAGCAGATCGGCCGGTGCGAGATCGAGTTCGGATTTTTCTTCCATGTTCTTCAAGCGGGCGATCAGACCCTTCATCTTGCCGACGGTGCTCTCCAGGGTTTCGAGCATATCCTCCTGGAATTCCGGGTCGTCGATGTAGTCCCTGGCGTTGTCCACCACCAGGGCGATGTTGGAGACGAGGTTTTTCAGATCATGCATGACAAACGCCGACACCTTGCCGATGGCGGCCAGCTCCCGGGCGGTGGCCAGCTGGGCCGAGAGCCGCAGGCTGAGCAGCGACGAGGTGGCCTGGTGAGCCAGAGTTTTCATCAGATCAAAGTCCTCGTAGCTGAGCGCTTCGTCGGGGTGGATGCGCTGGCCGAGAAATATAATCCCCTCGAGCCTGGTTTCGAACAGCAGGGGCACGGCCAGGGTCAGGCCGTGCTCGCGGCAGAAGTACTCGGCGGCGCCGAGGTAGGCCGGGTGGCTGTCGGCCACATTGAAGACCCAGTCCCGTTCGGCCAGATACCGGGCAAACGGGCTGTCGGCGGCAAAGGCTTTGTCCAGCGGGCCGGTCTCGCACCGGGCGACGTCCCGGAAGGTTCCCGAATCCTCGTCGGGAAGATAGAGTACGGCGCCCTGGACGGCGAATGCCTCGCAGTAAAACTGCAGAATCGCCTGCTGCAGCTCGTCGGTGGTGCGCACCGCCGAGAGATGCCGGGTGAAACGCAGCCATTCCCTGCGGTAATCGTACTTGGTGCGGTAGAAATGCTTGTGCAAAAAGACCTTGACCCGTCGTCGCAACCTCTCCGAAAGCAGCACCAGCACCACCGCCAGACCGCTCAATACGGCAATCAGCACGAACAGCGAGCGCTGCACCGCGACATCCAGATAACGCATCCCCTCGCCCAGCAGCCCAAGGCCGACCAGATATATCCCGATCGCCAACACCACCAGCGAGCGGTAGGCCGCATCCCGTGAGACCCGCACGCTCAAAGCCTCACCCCGGCGCAGACGCGAAAAGCCCATCAGCACCACCCCCAGGGCCAGGACGGTCGAACGCACCGGCGCCAGGTTCATGTCCAGCGAGCGGTAGAGCAGCGCCTGGCTGTAGTAAACCAGCAGCACGGCAAGAATCGCCCCGGCCCCCACCACCTCGAGCTTGACCCGCCGGCGTTCCGACTTGGAGAGTGACACCAGGGTTCGTTCCAGATGAAACAGCGCCGCGCCCAGGTAGACAATCAGGCCGACATAAAAGAAATACCCGCTGCTGCGCAGAAACAGCACCCGTTCATCGGCAAAATCCGGCGAAAAGAAAAAGCTGTGCATCGGCGTGGAAAATGCCACCATCGGAAAGACCGCGGCCCCACCCAACAGAACCCGCGAAGCCCACGAAAGTTGCCGGATTGCCTGCTGACGAGCGAAAGACAGTGAAAACAACAGAAAGAAAAACGGCAGGATTGATTCGGAGATCAAAGCGCCCTTTTTCATGAGCAGAAGGGCTTCGGGGTGGGAAAAGGACCGCAAATCGAATATTTCGACGGAAATACCGGCCAGCAGCCCCCCGGCCATGGCCCAGGCGGCCGGTTCCCGGCGTTTCCGGGCAATCAGGTACGTCCCATAGGCTGCAGACAGGCTAACGGCAATTATTTGAAAAACCGATTCAAACATAAAATCCATGACCGGGAACGGCCCACAAACAGGGCACGGCA